>TARA_R110000787_G_scaffold3020_4_pt1 | contig 192790 bp, 176 predicted proteins | sample TARA_R110000787 | Tara Oceans TARA_R110000787 (sample SAMEA4397920) | marine metagenome | biome: Polar Biome; feature: [DCM] deep chlorophyll maximum layer (ENVO:01000326); material: water (ENVO:00002006), including particulate matter (ENVO:01000060) such as... | depth 35 m | reverse complement strand
TTTTTCGTGTGGAGACACACGGGTACGCAGCTAGCGTTTTTCACGCGGCAGAACGGCCAAAACCCCCCTTCGGATTATACAGGATTGATTTCGGTCAGTCCTTTCGCTCGTCATCCCTTTGTCGGGATGACGGTTACTAGAATTGGATTGCGCCTCAAAACGCAGTCCACGTGAAGGAGCAAAATATGGATCGTGGTCAAAAGACCGAAGCGGTTGTCGCTCTGAACGCTATTTTCAAAGACGCCGGTGTTGTCGTGGTAACACGCAACCTAGGCCTGACTGTTGCGCAATCAACCGCGCTTCGGACGAAAATGCGGGACGAAGGCGCTAGCTTCAAAGTCTCTAAAAACCGCCTTGCCAAGCTGGCTCTGGAAGGAACCGACTATGCCCCGATAGCTGATATGCTAACGGGTCCGGTCGCGCTCGCAACATCGGATGATCCGGTGGCGGCTGCTAAAATCGCAGTCGAATTTGCAAAAACCAATGATCGTCTTGAGATCGTTGGCGGCGCAATGGGCGATACCCTTCTTGACGAAGCGGGCATCAAATCACTGGCATCCATGCCTTCGCTTGACGAACTGCGCGGAACGATTGTTGGACTGCTTCAGGCACCAGCAACCAAAATCGCACGGGTTCTTGTCGAGCCGGCAACCAGTGTTGCACGCGTACTCAGCGCTTATGCTGCTACGGGTGAATGAATTTTAACCGAATAAACTGATTAGAAATCTGGAGTTATAAAATGGCTGATATTGCTAAACTTGTTGAAGAACTTTCGAAACTCACCGTCATGGAAGCGGCTGAACTGTCCAAAGCACTCGAAGAAGAGTGGGGCGTTTCTGCTGCCGCTGCTGTCGCAGTTGCTGGTCCAGCGGCTGCCGCTGGCGAAGCTGCTGAAGAGCAGACCGAATTTGACGTAATCCTGACCGGCGACGGCGGCAAGAAAATCCAGGTCATCAAAGAAGTCCGTGCGATCACCGCTCTCGGCCTCACCGATGCCAAAGCTCTTGTTGAAGGCGCTCCTAAGCCAATCAAGGAAGGCGTTAACAAAGCCGAAGCAGAAGAAATCAAAGCGAAGATCGAAGCTGCCGGCGGTACCGTCGAACTCAAATAAGCCTGACGGTTTATTGAAAAATCAGGGGGTGGTTTCCGGTTCGGAAGCCGCCCCTTTTTTATGGCAGCTGACTTGAAGGCCGCGCGCCTCGCCTGCTCGTGGCCCGAACTGCAAAAGCAGGATGATTGACATGATCGGGCCGCTGCGCGACTAGGACGGTTCGTGTTTCCGGGGGACAATATGACCGACAATCAGGACCTGATCGATCTCGTGCGGACAATTCCGGACTATCCCAAGCCGGGCATCCAGTTTCGCGATGTATCGACGCTGCTGCTCGACGGCCCCGCCTTTCGCCAGACCATCGACCGGATGATTGCCCTGGTCGACCCGAACAGCTTCGATCTGATCGCCGGGATAGAGGCCCGCGGTTTCATCGTGTCGGCGGCGATGTCGTATGCTCTGGAAAAGGGCAAGATCATGCTGCGCAAGCCGGGCAAATTGCCGGGCAAATCGGTGAGCATCGACTATGCGCTGGAATATGGAACCGACAGAATCGAAATGCACGTCGACGCGATCCTGCCCGGCCAACGGGTGCTGCTGGTCGATGACCTGATCGCTACGGGCGGGACGGCCATGGCCGGCGTCGAACTGCTCCGTAGTCAGGGCGCCATAGTCGACCAGGCATTGTTCATCGTCGACCTGCCCGATCTCGGCGGAGCACAGAAGCTGATCGCAGCGGGGGTAAAGTCGACGGCATTGATGGGTTTTGCCGGTGATTGAACATATCGCCATCATTACCGGTGTGCAGGACGAGGCAGATGCCTTTCTGCGCGATCATCCGGTGACAAGGATCGACAGTCCGCTGGGCGAGGTCCGCCAGCTCGAACATGCAGGAAAGCGGGTTTCAATCCTCTGCTCCGGCATTGGCAAGGTGCACGCCGGAGCCGCCGCTCTCTATATGCACAGCCACTTCCGCCCCGACCTGTTTCTGGTGATCGGCACCGCCGGTCATGTCAGCAGCCGTCAGGGAGACTGTTTCTATCTCGGCGAATCCCTGCAAGCCGACTATGGCACGCTCGAAAGGTTCGGCGAGCATGACGGCTTCACCCATTATAACGCTGGCGCCTGGCCGATTGGCCCTTCTGACTGGAAGCCGTTTATTTCCCATTCCATGCCGGCGGCCCTTGCCTTGCCACAGGCGCGGATCGCGACCGCCGACTGTTTTGTGAAATGCCCCGACCGCTCGGGCTATTTGCGCGATGTTCTGAAAGCCGATCTGGTCGACATGGAAACCGCGGCCGTCGCCCAGATTGCGGCACTGCTCGATATCCCGTGGGCCGGGATCAAAGCGGTAACCGACGGCGCCGACGGCAACAGCTCCGGCGACTTTCATGCCAATCTCGAGCGCGCCGCAAACCGCGCCGCCGATGAAGCAGCGCGGTTCATTGCATTGCTATGATTGCATTTGACAAGTCACCGCCATCTTAGCCATGAAACAGACGGTCGCTCAATAATCGGAGCCATACGACATGCCAATCGTTGAACTTGTCGTCAGAAAAATTCTACATTTTATGCCTATATTGTTCGGGTTTCTGTTCTTCGGGCCACTTTTTGCGCAGATTCTGGACAAAATCGGTTGGCAACAACCGCTCGGCCTGTCGACCCTGGCTCTGGGACTGATCGTCGGCGGCACCTGGGGCATAGTTGCCTTTTTCAGGGGCAGCTGGATTTGGGCCAGACCATGACGGAAGCGGAATTGCGCAAACAGGAACGGATGATCGCCCGCAAATATGCCGATCGCTTTCCGTGGGAAGTGGTGGTCTGGGGCTTGGGCAATCTGTTGATCTGGTTGTCGCTCTGGCCCCTGGTTTTTCTGGACATATTGCCGCTGTGGATTGCCTTTCCGATTGCCTGTGTCAACGTGATGGCCTGTTTTCTACCCGCGCATGAAGCGGTGCACGGCATGATTGCCCGACCCGGCCAGAGGCTGCGCTGGCTGAACGAACTGGTCGGCCATCTCAGCCTGTTGCCGATGGCCATGCCCTATCGCATCCAGAAACTGACCCATCTGGAGCATCACAAACATGTCAATCATCCGGAAAATGATCCTGACATCACCACGCGATCCAAAGGTCCATGGGACGCGATCTGGCAAAGCTTTGTCCAGAGACAACGCGGCAAGGGCGGCGTGCTGCGCGGCTATGGCTATATATTGGAAAAAATTGGACGATCCGATGTGCTGGTCGACGGCGCGCTCTATCAGCTGACCTTCTTCGCTTCGCTATTCGCACTGGCATGGAACGGCTATGCGATAGAGGCGGCCCTGCTCTGGTGGGCACCGCGCCATATCGGCATCGCCTATATCCAGTTTTTCTTCAGCTGGGCCCCGCATCACCCAGCGGTCAAACAGGGGCGCTATGACAATGCCAAATTCTTCAAAAGCCGGGTCGGCAATATCGCCTCGATGGGCATGCAATATCACCTGATCCACCACCTCCACCCGTTCATCCCGCTAACCGACACGCCCAAAGCCTTCCGCGAGTTGCGACCGATATTGGAGGCAAGAGGTTGCCGGTTTGAGGGAGATTTGAAATGAACGATGCAATCAGGGGAAGCTGCCTGTGCGGCGGCATCACCTTTTCAATTCGCGGACAACTGGGGCCAATCGGTCAATGCCATTGCTCCAAATGCCGGAAAGTGTCCGGCACGGATGGCAACGCGGTCATGCATACCCGGCACGAAAATTTCTCGTGGGATAGCGGCGAGCAGCTGATCGAAACATATTTCCCAGACGATGACAAAGGATGGCACTCAACCTTCTGCCGCAAATGCGGGAGTCCTCTCCCATTAAAGGGAGAGGCAAGTGATCTATATTTCGTGCCGGCCGGACTGCTGGACGATGATTCCGGTCATCGCGGCTATGTTGGCCATATATTCGTCGGCTCCAAGGCGCCGTGGGTGACAATCACCGACGACAGTCCGCAATTCTCGGAAAATATTGGCTCCAGCCGGCTCGACAACAAGCAGCCCTAGCTCGCTACCCAATTACCGTGAAACCCGGGAGGGATGCGGTGCGGCAGATGGATTACCGCTTGCGGCTCGCCGAGGAAATCATCAGCGTTGAGAATTTGCAGCTCGGTTTTTTCCTGACCGGCGTCAATCACGAGGCCGATCAGCCAGCCTTCGTCCTCTGCCGCATCCGGGGAGCGCGGCACAAAGATAAATTCCCCCGGATGGCGGCCAGCACCGAAATCGCGCACCAGCTTGTCGCCGCTTTGCAGATCATGTTTGAACAATTCGGTGCCCGCCATGTCGAGCTCGTCTGGCAGGCCGGCAAGCGCGATATCATAGATATAGCGATAGGGTTTTGAAGTCTGCCGTTCGTCGTAGCGCGGGAATTCCTGCGCCCTGTCATCAATGACCTTGCGACTGACCTTCTTGGCCACCGGATCGACGGTCCAGCGTTCCAGCCGCGACCACTCGCCGCCCGGACCAAAGGTCGTCCGCGCATAAGTGCTTTCGTGCACAACGACGTCGACGATCACGCTGCCGTCATCGGTTTCGTATGCATTCGCCGGATGATAGACATAGCAGGGATCGACGTCGCACCACACGGTATCGACACCCGATCCGTCACGCGGGCAAAGCCCGACGCGGGCGCCATGAGCGGGATTCCAGTCGTAGGGAAAGGCAAAACCGCCCAGCATCCGCTTCATCGAGAAGGTCGCGGGAAGGTCAAAGACCAGCACATAATTTTCGGTAATCTGGCATTCGTGGATCGACGGGCCATCCTTGACCGCAATCGGCTCCTCCCGTTTCACCTTGCCGTCGGCACCAAGCACGACGTGCCAGACCTTGTCCATGACCGGCGCATCATAGCAGATGGCATGCATCTCGCCGGTTTTGGGATCGAGATGCGGGTGAGCGGAGAAGGCGTTAACCAAAGTACCGTCGAAGGGATTATGTTTCACCGTTTCCAGATCGTCGGTCAACTCGACCGGGAAGCCCCCAGCCTCGACAATCGCAAATGTCTTGCCGGCGATGCTGACGATATTGGTATTGGCGGTATCGGTGCGGGGCTTGCGGGTGCCGGGCTTGCGCGGCTCGCCCAGCGCATCGCTGACAGCATTGCTGCGGATCCAGCGGTTGCGATACCATTTTGCCTGACCGTTCTGGATGCGAATGCCATGGGCCATGCCATCGCCGGTAAACCAGTGGTAGCTGGCTTCATCGGGCGCGGTTACCGGATTGGGACCGATGCGCAGATAGCGTCCGTCAAGTTGTGCGGGAATTTCGCCATCAACCTTTAGATCAGCCAGTGTGACTTCTTCGGTCATCGGCTTGTGCACACCATTCAGATAAGGGTGACCGCCGGACGGTGCCTTCATCCGCTTGCGATTGTAATTGGAGACTGCACCCAGGACGGGCGTGACGGCGGCGCGGAGGGTTTTTTCGATTACAGAAGCCATGGATAATTCCTTCTAGTTGAAACGGATATCGGCGATCGTGGCGAATGCCATTGCCAGCAATATGACACCGCCGGGATGCGGCCGGCGCAGCGCGGCGATATTGGCGACCCCGGACAGCGCGAAAATGATGACGGCGACGATCGGCAGCAGATCGCTGCCGGATTGCAGGCGGTTGAGCAGCACCGCTATGCCGAGCCCGGCCCAGGCCAGCGAAGGGATGTGGAAAACCGCCCGGATAATGTCGCGCATCGCCCGCGCGGCGAGCAGACCGGTCGTCCGTTCGCGATAAAGCGGCCCGAGTATGACCAGTTCGCCGAGCACCGAATGGGCAATCGCGACGATCACTCCAAGCAGCGCAGCGATGGTTGCATAAATCGGCATTGATGAAGCTTCCTTCCGCCTTGGCAAATCGACTCGCGATGTTTATGCTGTTAACATGACAAGCAATGATAACAGTGTCAACATAAGAGTTGCAGCAAGCAAAACATGCTTCCAAATCTTCCAATGTCAGGCCTTCCGGTGAACGCACCCTATCATCATGGCGACCTGCGCGCGGCGGCGCTGCAAATGGGGATGGAACGGCTGGAAAGTCAGGAGCAACCCGACCTTGGATTGCGCGCCCTTGCCCGCGATCTCGGCGTCTCGGCAACCGCACTTTACCGACATTTCCCCAACAAGGATGCCTTGCTCGATGCACTGGCACTGGAAGGCCTCAACCGGCTGGGCCGGAGCCAGGCAGAAGCGGCCACGAAAGCCGGCGGCGGCCGCGACGGGTTCGCCGAAGTTGGCGTTACCTATGTCAAATGGGCGGTCGAAAACCCCGCCTTGCTGCGGCTGGTCTACAATCGCGTCGGCCAGGTCGATCTCGCCACCGACGATCCTTCAGCCATGGGAGAAGCCTTCTTCCAGCTCCGCACCGGCATTGCCGCGACCATGCCGGACGAAATGTCGAAAGACCAACGCGCCGCCGCTGCGCTCCACGCATGGTCCCTGGTCCACGGGCTGGCGATGCTGATTCTCGATGGCCAGGTGGTCTATGATCCGGCGATGGTACGCAAGGTGGTGCTGATGACGGATTTCCGAGACTGCTGACCCTTCGCGCAACCGACCAGACTTGGCCCGACTGTACTTAACCCGCCTTTTACCCGCTTCTGCTAGCTTTACCCTGCTACAGAATATGCGGGATTGAAAACACAAAACATGCGGGATCTCTTCACCAGAAGCGATAGGCGGGGAAAGCTCTTTACCGGAGTCATTCTCGGCCTGATCAGCATGCTTGCCGCGCTGGAGCTCGCGCTCGCCGACCGCAAATATGGATTGTTTACCGGCGGCTTTGGCCAGTCGCAAGCCAACGATACATTCACCGAACGAGCCATCTTCCTTGTCGGCTATATCTCTTCCATGGCCATGCTGGTCATCGGTACATGGTGGATCATCGTCCGGCTGTTCCGCAGCAAAAGGTCCTGGCCACCGCTGTTCTTTCTGGCGACCATCGTCGGCGGAACCTATATCCTGCTGCTCGCCCTGACCTTCCAGCTGCATCAATATTTCAGCGACACGATGAGCTTTGCGCTGATGGCCAATCTCGGCGGCGGCAGCCTGACCGACGCCCTGCTTTTCGCCTCCAACGAAATCTTCCTCGGCATCGCCGCGCTGATATTCGGCCTGCTCGCCTATATTTATATATTTCGCCTGCTGTCCCGCAAATTCCCGGTCCGCGCCAATGAGCCCCAATGGCGAGCCCAGGGACGCCTTTTCATCGCGCTATTCGGCTCCACCCTGCTCCTCGCAATCGCGGTACCGTCGGCTTCTGCAGACGTGCAAAATGGCCTGAACCGCACGCTTGCCCGGGGCCTGTTTACCCAGGGAGCCAACAAACTGACCGACTTTGACAATGATGGCTACGGCTGGATATCCAGCATGCCGGACCGGCATCCGTTCAACAGCGCCCGCTATCCGTTGGCGCTGGATATTCCGGGAAATGGCATCGACGAGGATGGCTACGGCGGCGATCTGCAACTGGCTCCGATGGCGCCGCAACCGCCAGTCACATTGATATCGGGGAAACGCCCCCACCTCGTCCTGATTGTCATGGAGAGCGCACGATATGATGTGATCGGCAAGCGGATCAACGGCAAGCCGGTGGCGCCCAATCTTGAAGCCATTGCCAAATCCGGTAGCCTCATCTCCCCGGCATTCAGCCATGTCGGCTTTACCACTGCATCGCTCAAGTCGCTGTTTGGCGGAGCGCTACAACCGGCAAAGGGATCTCCCTCGCTATTCCGCGAACTCAAATCCAGCGGCTATGAAATTGCTGTTTTTTCCGGCCAGCCAGAAGATTTCGGGGATATTTCAAAGACCGTAGGCATGCGCGACAACGCCGATATCTTCTTCGACGGTGACAGGTTGAAACATCTCCGCGCCTTCAGCAACGGCGCGCAAGGTTCGATCCTGATCGACGAGATACATCTGCTGAAAGCCTTTGCGGACGAATATCAGCAGCCATCCAAATGGAAGCAGCCGCAATTTCTCTATTTCAATTTCCAGTCACCGCATTTCCCCTATTTCCACGAGGGAATGCCGCTCGGCTTGACCGACAGGCCCCTGCCCCGGTCCGAGATCAACGCCGGCAATCGGGAGCAATTGCAGCAGACCTACTGGAATGCGGTCCAATATTCGGATCAGCAGCTCGACGAGCTGGTGTCCCGGCTGAAGCGGGATGGCGTGTGGGACGATAGCGTGGTTGTCGTGACCGGCGATCACGGTGAAGATCTGTTTGAGGAGGGTTTTCTGGGCCACGGCCACAATATCAATATCCGCCAGAACGGCACATTTCTCGTCACCAACCGCTTGGGTGTCGCTGCCAACGGCCCGATTGGCATGAGCGACTATCGCGCCATCATATTGTCGTTGCTCAAGGATGAGAAACCGGACATCCCTGCAAAGCCGGTGCTGATGACGGTCGGCGATCTCGAACGGCCCACGCAAATCGGCATCGCTGAAGGCGCTTCGAATATTACATCCTTGCGGCTCGACACCGGCGAGGCCTGCATGGTCGAGAAAGGCCGCTGCGCCAATGCGAGCAGCTTGGATGGAGACTTCAAGGATCGCGTGGACCGGCTGATCCGGATCTGGGGATCGGCAAGATGGCAGAACCGGGCGAAGCCGACGCGCGAGTAAACGCCAGCCGCGCAATCGGATGTCTTCAGCAGAAAGGATCGCCGACACGCCCCCTTGACCGAAAGCGGGTACATCCCTATATCCCGCGCTCACCACAGATTTCGAGACAGGGCGTGCAGTCGCGCGGCGCGCCAGAAGAAATGAAATTTGCACGGTTTTCAGGACGCTAAAAAGCTGCAGTTTCCCGCTTTGGGGAACATGCGGCTTTTGTCGTCTTGATGCGTCTCCACATTTTGATTTTCCGCCGGTTTTCCGGCGATGGCGAGAAGGCAAAACTATATGGCTACCCAAGCAGCTTCGGTCAAAACGACGGCTCCGACCCCCACCCGCAAGAAGCGTATTCGCAAAATCTTCGGCGATATCCACGAAGTCATCGAGATGCCGAATCTCATCGAAGTTCAGCGCGAATCATATGAACAGTTTTTGCGCTCGGACGCTTCGATCGGATATGTCTCTGGCCTCGAAAAGACGCTGCGCAGCGTTTTCCCGATCCGCGATTTTGCCGGCACCGCCGAAATGGACTTCGTCAACTACCAGCTCGAAGATCCCAAATATAATGTCGAAGAATGCCGCCAGCGGGGCATCACCTATGCCGCGCCGATGAAGGTAACCCTTCGCCTGATCGTGTTCGAGGTCGACCCCGAAACAGAAGCACGCTCGGTTCTCGATATCAAAGAGCAAGACGTTTATATGGGCGACATGCCTTTGATGACCAAGAACGGCACGTTCGTCATCAACGGTACAGAGCGCGTCATTGTCAGCCAGATGCACCGTTCGCCCGGTGTCCTGTTTGACCATGACCGTGGCAAGACCCACTCTTCCGGCAAATTCCTCTTCGCCGCCCGCGTCATTCCGTACCGCGGCAGCTGGCTCGACTTTGAATTTGACGCGAAAGACATCGTCAACGTCCGTATCGATCGCAAACGCAAGCTGCCGGTGACCGCATTGCTGCGTTCGCTGGGTGACGCGATCCTGGAAGTTAAAGAAAAGAAGCCTGATTTCAAAGTCGGCGAGATGGTCCGCGTAGCGGGCATGAAGCAGCCAGCGGAAATTCTCGAAGTCGAAGGCAACCTGATCACCATCCGTGAACCAATGGGTGCGATCGACGTGCAGGGCAAGATCGAAGACGAAGGCCGCACCAAGAGCGCCCAGCTCGTCAAGATCGTCAAGCAGGGCTATTCGGAAGAAGATATCCTCAACCTGTTTTACGAGCGCATCGTTTACAAGCGCGCGAAAGACGGCTGGACCATTCCTTTCGTTGCCGAGCAATGGCGCGGCATCAAGCCGACTTTCGACATCGTCGACGCGCAGAGCGGCGAAGTTGTCTTTGAAGCGGCGACCAAGATCACTCCTCGCGCCGCGAAAAAGGCCGAATCCGATGGCATGCAGAACATCGTAATTCCGACCGAGGAAATCTTCGGCCGTTACAGCGCCTTTGATCTGATCAATGAAAAAACCGGCGAGATTTACATCGAAGCCGGTGACGAAGTGACCGCAGAAAATCTTGAAAAGATCGACAATGCCGGCATCGATGCGCTCGAATTGCTCGACATCGACCATGTCACAACCGGTCCGTGGATCCGCAACACGCTGAAGGTCGACAAGGCCGAAGATCGTGATGGCGCCCTGTCCGACATTTACCGCGTCATGCGCCCTGGTGAACCACCAACGCGCGAAACCGCTGAAGCCTTGTTCGAAGGCCTGTTCTTCGACCCAGAGCGCTATGACCTCAGTGCCGTGGGCCGTGTCAAACTCAACATGCGTCTCGAACTGGATGCGCCTGCTGATTATACAATCCTGCGCAAGGAAGACATTCTCGCGGTTGTCAAAACCCTCGTCGATCTGAAAGACGGCAAGGGCGAAGTCGATGATATCGACAATCTCGGCAACCGTCGTGTCCGTTCCGTTGGCGAATTGCTGGAAAACCAGTATCGCGTCGGTCTCCTCCGCATGGAGCGCGCCGTCAAGGAGCGTATGAGCAGCGTAGACGTATCCACCGTGATGCCGAACGACCTGATCAATGCGAAGCCTGCCGTTGCAACGGTTCGCGAATTCTTCGGCTCCTCGCAGCTGTCGCAATTTATGGATCAGACCAATCCGCTTTCGGAAGTCACCCATAAACGCCGCGTCTCAGCATTGGGCCCCGGTGGTCTGACCCGTGAACGCGCCGGCTTTGAAGTCCGCGACGTTCACCCGACCCATTATGGCCGTATCTGCCCGATTGAAACGCCTGAAGGCCCGAACATTGGTCTGATCAACTCGCTCGCTTCGTTCAGCCGCGTCAATCAATATGGTTTCATCGAAACGCCATATCGGAAAGTCGTCGACAATAAAGTGACCGACGATGTTGTCTATCTCTCCGCGATGGAAGAGCAGAAGCACACCGTGGCTCAGGCAAACGCCGAACTCACCGAAGACGGCAGCTTTGTGGAGGAAATCGTTTCCTCTCGTCAGGCTGGCGAATTCCTGATGGCGCCACGCGATATCATCACGCTGATGGACGTTAGTCCGAAGCAGCTGGTGTCGGTTGCCGCCTCGCTTATTCCATTCCTGGAAAATGATGACGCCAACCGCGCGCTCATGGGATCGAACATGCAACGTCAGGCTGTGCCTCTGGTGAAAGCCGAAGCACCGTTTGTCGGCACCGGCATGGAAGAAACCGTGGCCCGCGATTCTGGCGCTGCCATTGCTGCGAAACGCTCCGGTATTGTCGATCAGGTGGACGCCACCCGTATCGTCATCCGCGCATCCGACGCAGTGGAAGCTGGAAAATCCGGCGTGGACATTTACACGCTGCAGAAATTCCAGCGTTCCAACCAGAACACCTGCATCAACCAGCGTCCGCTGGTGAAGGTCGGCGAAATCGTCCAGCAGGGCGACACGATTGCCGACGGTCCATCCACGGACATGGGTGAATTGGCGCTCGGCAAGAACAGCCTCGTCGCCTTCATGCCCTGGAATGGCTACAACTACGAGGATAGTATCCTCATCTCCGAACGGATCGTGAAAGACGACGTCTTCACATCGATCCATATCGAAGAATTTGAAGTCATGGCTCGCGACACCAAGCTTGGCCCTGAAGACATCACCCGTGATATTCCCAATGTCGGTGAGGAAGCGCTTCGCAACCTCGACGAAGCAGGCATTGTCTATATCGGCGCTGAAATTGAACCGGGCGATATTCTCGTCGGCAAGATCACGCCAAAGGGCGAAAGTCCGATGACGCCGGAAGAAAAGCTTCTGCGCGCCATCTTCGGTGAAAAAGCCTCCGACGTTCGCGACACATCTTTGCGTCTGCATCCCGGTGTTGCCGGTACGGTTGTCGAAGTTCGTGTGTTCAACCGTCACGGCATCGACAAGGACGAACGCGCTCTGGCGATCGAACGCGAAGAAATTGGCCGGTTTACCAAGGATCGCGACGACGAACGCGCCATCCTCAACCGGGCAACCTTCAACACGTTGAAAGACATGCTGATCGGCCAGACCGCTACTTCCGCGCCGAAGCCTATGAAGAAGGGTGCTGAAATCACCGAGGAAAGCCTCTCCGAACTGGAGCAGGTCGACTGGTGGAAGATTGCAGTCAAGGACGATCAGGTTCAGTCCGATTTCGAAGCTACCCGTCAACAATATGACGAAGCGATCAAGCTGATCAACGAACGGTTCGAAGACCGTCGCGAGAAGCTCGAACGCGGTGACGAACTCGCACCGGGCGTGTTGAAGATGGTCAAAGTCTTTGTCGCGGTGAAGCGCAAGCTGCAACCAGGTGACAAAATGGCTGGTCGTCACGGCAACAAGGGGGTTATCTCCCGCATCCTGCCACAGGAAGACATGCCGTTCCTCGAAGACGGTACACCGGTTGACATCGTGCTCAATCCACTGGGTGTGCCTTCGCGAATGAACGTCGGACAGATTTTCGAAACCCACTTGGGCTGGGCCGCACGTGGTCTGGGCCAACAGGTTACCGAAGCTCTCGAAGAATGGCGCCTCGCCAATCCCGACCCCAAGGCGGCACCACCGCCGGATGCGGTCAAGGAACGGCTCAAGGTCATTTACGGCGAACAATATCATGCCGATATCGATAGCCGTGATACAGCCGAGATCGTCGAAATGGTCGGCCATCTTCGCCACGGTATCCCGATGGGTACGCCGGTATTTGACGGTGCGCACGAAAGCGATATTTCCGACATGCTCGAACTGGCAGGTCTGGATCGTAGCGGTCAGGTCAATCTTTATGATGGCCGGACAGGCGACAAGTTCGATCGCAAGGTGACCGTGGGCTATATTTACATGCTCAAGCTTCACCATCTGGTCGACGACAAGATCCACGCTCGTTCGATTGGCCCTTACAGCCTTGTCACGCAGCAACCTCTCGGCGGTAAAGCGCAGTTTGGTGGACAGCGTTTCGGGGAAATGGAAGTCTGGGCATTGCAGGCATATGGCGCGGCTTACACGTTGCAGGAAATGTTGACGGTCAAGTCTGATGACGTGATCGGCCGGACCAAGGTTTACGAAGCGATCGTCAAGGGTGACGATACGTTCGAAGCCGGCGTACCGGAAAGCTTCAACGTTCTGGTCAAGGAAATGCGGTCGCTCGGCCTCAACATCCAGCTCTCCAGCTTTGGTGACGATGATGATGAGACGGACGATGGAATTGCGATAGCGGCGGAGTGAAGCACTAGCGTCACGCCACGCAGCATTTCAAATTTGGGGCGAACGCCCAAGAGGAATTAAGTCATGAATCAAGTATCAAATTTCGCAAATCCGATCGCCAAGGTGGAAACATTTGACCAGATCCAGATCGGTCTTGCATCGCCAGAGCGCATCCGCAGCTGGTCTTTTGGTGAAATCAAGAAACCGGAAACCATCAACTACCGGACGTTCAAGCCGGAACGTGACGGCCTGTTCTGCGCGCGTATCTTTGGTCCGGTAAAGGATTACGAATGCCTGTGCGGCAAGTACAAACGCATGAAATATAAGGGCATTGTCTGCGAAAAATGCGGTGTAGAAGTCACGGTGACCAAGGTTCGCCGGGAACGCATGGGTCATATCGACCTTGCTGCCCCTGTCGCGCATATCTGGTTCCTGAAATCCCTGCCATCGCGCATCGGCCTGCTGCTCGACATGCAGCTCAAGCAGCTCGAGCGCGTGCTCTATTTCGAAAGCTATGTGGTTATCGAGCCCGGGCTGACGGCTCTGGAAAAATTCCAGCTGCTGACCGAAGACGAAATGCTCGAAGCGCAGGATGAATATGGCGAAGACGCTTTCTCTGCCGGTATCGGCGCAGAAGCGGTCAAGATCATGCTTCAGGACCTCGATCTGAAGCAGGAACGCGACGATCTGATGGAAGATCTGCGGACGACCAAGTCGACCCTGAAACCCAAGAAGATCATCAAACGCCTGAAAGTGGTCGAAAGTTTTATCGATTCCGGCAACAAGCCGGAATGGATGATCCTCGAAATCATTCCAGTAATTCCACCAGAGCTGCGCCCGCTGGTGCCTCTGGATGGTGGCCGTTTCGCGACCTCCGATCTCAACGATCTCTATCGCCGCGTGATCAACCGGAACAACCGTCTGAAGCGCCTGATGGAATTGCGCGCACCAGACATCATCGTCCGTAACGAGAAGCGTATGCTTCAGGAATCGGTCGATGCATTGTTCGACAATGGCCGTCGTGGCCGGACCATCACCGGTGCCAACAAGCGTCCGCTGAAATCCCTGTCCGACATGCTCAAGGGTAAACAGGGCCGTTTCCGTCAGAACCTTCTCGGTAAACGCGTCGATTATTCCGGCCGTTCGGTTATCGTAACCGGTCCCGAGCTGAAATTGCATCAATGCGGTTTGCCGAAGAAAATGGCCCTGGAACTGTTCAAGCCGTTCATCTACGCGCGCCTTGATGCCAAGGGCCTTTCGATGACGCTGAAACAGGCCAAGAAATGGGTCGAAAAAGAGCGCAAGGAAGTCTGGGACATTCTCGAAGAAGTTATCCGCGAGCATCCCGTGATGCTGAACCGCGCTCCAACGCTTCACCGTCTCGGCATCCAGGCGTTCGAACCGGTATTGATCGAAGGTAAGGCTATCCAGCTTCACCCGCTGGTCTGCTCCGCCTTCAACGCCGACTTTGACGGTGACCAAATGGCGGTCCACGTTCCACTGAGCCTCGAGGCCCAGCTGGAAGCACGTGTCCTGATGATGTCGACCAACAACATCCTCTCGCCAGCAAACGGCAAACCGATCATCGTTCCTTCGCAGGATATGGTTCTCGGCATCTATTATCTGACAATGGATCGCAAGGGCGAGCCTGGCGAAGGCATGTTGCTCGCCGATATGGCCGAAGTGCATCAGGCACTGGAAATCGGTGCGGTGACCTTGCACTCGAAGATCACCACCCGGGTTCCGCAAACCGACGAGGACGGCAAGCCGATTCTCAAACGTTTCGAAACCACGCCGGGCCGGTTGCTGATTGCCGAATGTCTGCCGAAATCGCACCTGGTGCCGTTCGACATCGTCAACCGCTTGCTGACCAAGAAAGAAGTCGGCGACGTGATTGACCAAGTCTATCGTCACACCGGTCAGAAAGACACGGTCCTGTTCGCCGATGCGATCATGGGTCTTGGCTTCCGTCACGCTTGCCGTGCCGGTATTTCCTTCGGCAAGGATGACATGATCATTCCTGACTCCAAGGATGCTACCGTCGCTGCAACACGCGAACAGGTTGCTGACTATGAGCAGCAATATCAAGACGGTCTGATCACCCAGCAGGAAAAATACAACAAGGTGATCGACGCATGGTCCCGCTGTGGTGACACGGTTGCGAACGCGATGATGGACGAGCTGGCCGCGACGCCAGAGGACGAACATGGCCGCGAGCGCGAGATCAACGCGATCTACATGATGAGCCACTCCGGTGCGCGTGGTTCGCCAGCACAGATGAAACAGCTCGGCGGTATGCGTGGTCTGATGGCGAAACCTTCGGGCGAGATTATTGAAACACCGATTATCTCGAACTTTAAGGAAGGCCTGACGGTTCTCGAATATTTCAACTCCACCCACGGTGCCCGTAAGGGTCTCGCGGATACGGCGTTGAAAACGGCCAACTCGGGTTATCTGACCCGTCGTCTGGTTGACGTTTCGCAAGATTGCACGATTGTCGAAGAAGATTGCGGCACCGAAAATGCGCTGGAGATGAAAGCCATCGTCCAGGGCGGTTCGGTTATCGCATCGCTTGGCGAACGTATCCTCGGCCGGACCATGGCCGAAGATATTGTCGACAGCAAAGACGACAGCGTTGTGATCAAATCCGGCACGTTGCTGGACGAAGCAGCCATCGTCGTGATCGAAGAGCTCGGCATCCAGTCCGCGCGCATTCGTTCGCCGCTGGTTTGCGAATCCAAGATGGGCGTCTGCGGCACCTGCTACGGTCGTGATCTTGCTCGCGGTACACCGGTAAATATCGGTGAAGCTGTTGGCGTTATCGCGGCTCAGTCGATCGGTGAGCCAGGCACGCAGCTAACGATGCGTACCTTCCACATCGGCGGCGCGGCACAGCTCAACGAGCAGTCCAATCTGGAATCGGTGGCAGAAGGTAAGGTCGAATATCGCGACATGCCGGTCATCGAAGACAAGAACGGACGCTTCCTGTCGCTGGCGCGTAGCGGTATCATCGCCGTGATCGACAATGACGGTCGCGAACGGTCTGCCGATAAGGTGCCTTATGGTACCAGCGTGCTGATCAAGGACGGCGCGAAGGTTCACCTCGGCGATCGTCTCGCCGAATGGGACCCGTTCACCATGCCGATGATTACCGAAAAACCGGGTGTCATCAAATATCAGGACGTCATCGAAGGCAAGACGATGACCGAACAGACCGATGAAGCCACCGGTATCGCACAGCGTGTGATCATGGAATATCGGGCTTCTGGTCGCGGCGCGAACAAGGAAGACCTTCGTCCGCGGATGACCTTGCTGGATGAAAACAGCGGTGAAACCGGTCGTTATATGCTCGCAAACGGCGCTACGCTTTCGGTCGAAGATGGCCAGAAGGTTGTCGCTGGTGACGTGCTGGCACGTGTCTCTCGCGAAGCTGCGAAGACCCGCGACATTACGGGTGGTCTGCCACGTGTGGCCGAACTTTTCGAAGCGCGCATTCCGAAGGATAACTCGATCATCGCGAAAATCGATGGCCGGATTGAATTCGTCCGCGACTATAAAGCGAAGCGCAAGATCGCGATCGTTCCTGAAGAAGGCGAACCAGTCGAATATCTGGTGCCGAAGACGAAAGTCATCGACGTACAGGAAGGCGATTTCGTCAAGAAGGGCGACAATCTGGTCTCCGGTTCTCCGGATCCGCATGATATTCTTGAAGTTCTCGGGGTTGAGGCCTTGGCCGAATATCTCGTTTCGGAAATTCAGGAAGTCTATCGTCTGCAGGGCGTGAAAATCAACGACAAGCACATTGAAACGATCGTTCGTCAGATGCTGCAGAAAGTTGAAATCACCAATGGCGGCGATACCACGCTTCTTCCGGGCGAGCAGATCGATCTTGAAGAGATGCTGGAATATAATGCGAAGCTGACCAAGAAGCAGGAACCTGCTGCCGGTAAGCCAGTGCTCCTCGGTATCACCAAGGCGAGCTTGCAGACCCGCAGCTTCATCTCTGCCGCTTCTTTCCAGGAAACCACCCGGGTGCTTACCCAGGCGGCTGTCGAGGGCAAGAAGGATCAGCTGATCGGTCTCAAGGAAAACGTGATCGTTGGCCGTTTGATCCCGGCTGGTACCGGAGCGGGCATGAACCGTGCACGCATCGCCGCAACCAGCCGTGATGCGGCATTGCGGGCACAACAGCAGAAAATGCTCGACGCAATGCAGGCTGCAGCCGATCTGAAAGCGGAAGAAGTAGCAAATGCTGCGGCTTCTGCCCCGGCTCCTGCTGCCGAAGCCGAGCCAACCGCTGCTGACGTGTTCGGCGAGACACCGGTCGAGGAAGCCCTGATTGCTGCGGATAGTTCCGAAGAACAGCATGCGGCCGAACTGGCGCAAGGTGAGGAAGCTGCTACGGGCGATTCACATATGGCAAAAACCATGGGTGAAGGCATCGAAGAGAGCGACACCGAAGCGGCTCAGTCCGACGAAGACAAGGAAGAATAGACCTTCCCGCCCTTTCAACCGGTTTAAAAAAAGCCCCGCTGGAGATGATCCAGCGGGGCTTTTTGTTGTTCAGTCAACTGCGAGAAGCGTGAACTGGCTAGAACCTGATCTCGCAGACCGACATCTGGCCCTGGACCGTCGTACGCCATTGGCCCGTCCACTGCCCGCCCTGAGAGGCCGCCACAGCCGGACATTTTCGTTGTGCATCCTGCTGGTTCCAGATCGGACCCGCATCAATATTGCGCGTATTGCTTACGGGACGAGGATCAGGGCGGCGGGCCGGAGGCGGGGACCGGCGCTGGGGCGCTGCTGCCTGCACCCGTGACGATGACTGAATCTGGTACAGGTCACTCTTGGCACCGCCATTTTGGCCATAACCGATCCAGTTGCGGTAAAGATCCAGCTGCAATTGCACATTGCGCGACCGGTCATCGAGATAGACGGACCATTGATCGCGCCCGGTTTCCGTGAAATTATATATCGCCCGGCCCTGTGCATTATATTCCGTCCAGCGGCCCGGACCGCTCTTTTTGAAACTGCCGCCAGCAAAATATACCTGCTGCACGTTACTGCCGTTGGTTCGGGCACGCTCTGCGCGCGGGGAAGGTTGTGGCGGCGTTCTGGTTCGCCCTTCATTGCGGGACGCTTTTGTAATCGCATAGAAATCGTGCATGGGCCCGCCATTGTCACCCAATCTTATCCATTTGCGGTGGATGTCGATTTGCAGCTGTATATTCCGTGAGGAATCATCGAGATAGACCGACCAGTCATCCCGGCTGGTCTCTCTGAAAATGAATTTAACCCGGCCATCGGCCCCATATTCCGTCCAATGTCCTCTGCCGGTTTCACGGAACAAGCCGCCATTAAACCTGACCTCTGACACGTTATAGCCGTTCACACCTTGCTGCCGCTGCTGCGCGTATGCGGCTTCAGAAGAAACCAGATATGTTGATCCCATCGTGGCAACGGTCAGGCCCATTGCCAACGCTTTGTTTAAAATAGTCATGACTTCCCCGTTATTCTGGTGCGACCCAGAGCCCTCTGTTGCACAGTGTGGCGGCCTATAACAAGTCCATCACCCAAATAAGAAAGGTCCGCCGAAGAGATTTCGGAGGACCTTTCTGTTAGCGAAAACCGGAAGCGCTTTAAGCTATGGCTATTTCCTGCAAGGCAGCTTCCACCGCAGCCTGCCCCTTCACCATCTGCTGATCTGCAGCGATGAAGGTAACGTCAGTGATACCGATAAACCCCAGCACATGGCGCAAATAGCCGGTAGCAAAGTCAATCTCGCTGCCGATCTCTGTACCGCCCGAAGCCACCAGGATATAGGCTTTCTTGCCCGTCAGAAGCCCTTCCGGGCCGTTAGCGGTATAGTGAAACGTCATGCGCGCCCGCGCCACCATATCGATCCACGCTTTCAGTGCTGCCGGGATACCAAAATTATAGATCGGCGTGCCGATCACCAATATATCGGCCGCAATCAGTTCTTCTACCAGCGTATCGGACAAAGCGAGTTCCGCTTTCTGTGCGTCGCTTCGTTCCGCTTCGTCGGTAAAATTGGCGGCGACCCAATTCTCCGTCACAAAGGGTAATGCCACGGCAAGATCGCGGGCGACAATATTGGCCGGTGCGAGCCTTTCAATCAAGGCATCGGTCAAGGCGCGAGACGATGAAGCCGCTTTGCGAGCGCTTGCGTCGATACGGAGGATGTTTCTTTGATCGGTCATGAGAATATTTCCTATGGTTGTAATTAGTGGAAGGGATTGGAGGGACGCTCGCCCAAAAACGGGATGGGAGAGCGTCCCTCCGGTAGCGGGTGTCAGTGGTGCGACTCCCATGCCTCGACAAAGACAAATTCCGCATCGTCGATGGCTTCAATCTGCAGCGACGGTATATCCCTGATCGCCAGGGAATCCCGGGCACTGACCGGTTCTCCGTTGACCCTCACTGTACCGGCAGAACCGACCAGATAGACATGGGCGCCATCGGCGATTTGATGTTCGACCGTGGTTCCAGCAGTAAGCGTCGCGCCGTAAAGCCGTGCATCGGCTCCGATCATCAAGGCACCGCCTTCGATGTCTTCATCAAAACCACTGGCGAGAATTTCCAGTTGGTCCGAGCGGTCATCACCCTTCGGAAAGGCTTTCGCGTCCCAGCGGGGGGCACCACCGGCAGCACGCGGCTCAATCCAGATCTGGAACAAACGAGTCCGCTCATCTTCCAGATTATATTCGCTGTGCATCACGCCGGTACCGGCACTCATCACCTGAACGTCGCCGGCCTCTGTGCGGCCCTCATTGCCCATATTATCGCGGTGGGTGATGGCCCCTTCGCGGACATAGGTTATGATTTCCATATCCTGATGGCCATGCATCGGAAATCCGGTTTTCGGTTTGATTTCGTCATCATTCCACACCCGGATCGGGCCAAAGCCCATGCGGGCGGGATCCCAATATTTGCCAAAGGAAAAATGATGGCGGGCCTGCAGCCATTCGTGATCAACATGGGCCAGGTCGTTGAATGTGCGTTTCTCGATCATTGTCTTTCTCCTGTTAGAGCGGTGTTACTTCCGCTCTGCTTGAGATGGAGATAGAGTGGCTTATGTGTTTCCAAAATAGACAAATTGGAATTTGATTGTTTCCAAATAAGATCTAATGATCTCCTATGGCCTTACCTGATTATGAAGCATGGGCAATTTTTGCCGAAGTAGCCCGACTGGGGAGCTTCACTGCTGCCGCCCATGAACTGGCACTCTCCAAACCGACCATCTCGAAAGCGATCTCGCGGTTGGAACAGTCGCTCGGCACGGTTTTGTTCCACCGCACGTCGCGCAAAATTTCCCTGTCGACCGCTGGCAAATCGCTATTGCAACACGCCCAGCAAATTGCACTCGACGGTGAAGCAGCGATGGAGGCTGCGCGCGACACTACACATCTGCTCAACGGTCGGGTCCGCCTGGCTGCGCCTCTAAGCTACGGACTTTCGCACCTCGCGCCGGTGATCGCGGATTTCATGTGCGCATTTCCCGAAATCACCGTCGATCTCCAGCTGAACGATGCGCGGGTCGATCTTATCGAGGACGGGTTTGATTGCGCCATCCGCATCGGCGCGCTTCCCGACAGCAGCCTGAGGGCGATCAAGCTTCGTAAAATGGAGGGCTATTTCATCGCGGCCCCAAGCTATCTCGAACGCAAGGGCCGACCGAAAATACCGGCTGACCTGAGCGACCACGATTGCTTCATATATTCCAACACCCTCACACCCGAAGTCTGGCAAGTCACGGACGAAAAAGGCCAGACATCGAATGTTCGCCCCAAGTGCCGGTTCCAGAGCAATAACGGCGATGTCATGCTGCCTGCACTCATCGCTGGCCGGGGCATCGGATATCTGCCTGACTTTCTGTGTCAAAAGGCGCTGGATGCGGGCGACCTGATAAATATTCTGCCAAACTGGGACATGGGTGAAATCGCTCTCAATATCGTCATGCCCCCATCCCGTTTGCGTCCGGCCCGCGTCGATGCACTGGTGGACTTTCTGAAAGACAATTTGCGTTAGCTGAGTACAGGTAGAGCATACGCGCCGTTATTTTCCTGTCCTACACCGTCGGGATTTTGTACCTTTCGCGGATGTCTGACAAAATGCTCTTCAAACCCGATGGCGGCGACTTCTTCTTGATGACCATTGTGGATAGTCGAGACGGCGAGTTTCTGGCTAAAATCGAAGGCGAGGAATTTTTTGCTCTTACACTGTAAAGTTTGTAAAGTTCGTCCGCATAACAGGCGCGAACATTAATGCCGCTCGAAACCATATTTCTGTTTCTCATCACAGACCTGATGTTTTGCCTCACTCCGGGGCCAGCCACCATGGTCGCGGTCAGCCATGCTTTGCCGCTTGGACCCAGGGGAGGTATGCGTGGCGCACTCGGTCCGATCGTCGGCGTGAATATCGGGAATTTTATCTGGTATGGCCTGACCGCCTTCGGGCTGATCGCACTGATAGCGGCGGTACCGACCGCTTATTCGGTGCTTCGCTGGCTTGGCGTAGCCTATCTTGCGTGGATGGGTTGGCAGATGTTCAAAGGCGGCACCAGCACGCTTGCCAAACAACCGGCCCGCAGCGCCGGCTTCCGAAAAGGACTGCTCAACGGATTGGCGGTCCACATGTCTAACCCCAAGGCGCTGTTATTCTATACCGCGTTCATCCCGCCATTTATCGATCCGGACGGCAATGTGCTGCTGCAATTTGCTATATTGGCAGGGCTGACCGTCATAACGGAAACAACGGGCCTGACCTTTTACTCCGCTCTCGCTTCCAAGGCTCGCAATCTCGGCAATGCCGATCAGGCACAGCCTCTGTTTCAGAAAATTGCCGCGCTCGTGCTGACTGGCGCAGCGCTGATATTAGGATGGTGGAACCTCACCGATAATGCGATGCAAAGCGCGTTCAACCTGCCGACAGGAGCAATGGGCTAAATGGACTTTATGATCAGAATCTGGATTTCTCTGGTGGCGTTGAGCTTTGCAGCCCCCCTGTCGGCACAGGAAGGCCCTGATGACGGGGTCAACGCCGACATGATTCTGGCGCTCAAGGGGCTGCAGTTGCTTGACCATCGGTTGAACGCCATCGGTTATCGACTGGTCGATGCCAACACGCCATATTGCGACCAGAAAGCCGCCAGGACCGGTTTGTTGCTCAATGATGTCGCTCAATATGTCGATCAGGAAACCGCCCGTTTCGCGCTCGGGTTCGATGGTTCCGTAGGGATTACCGCGGTGGCTCCGGACAGTCCGGCCGAAAGCGCCAAATTATCACCAGGCGACACTCTGCTGGCGATCAACACTATCCCCATCAATGACATTGCGATCGACGATCCCGAGCTGTCTAACCAACAGCCAGTCTATCGCAGGGTCGCGGCGATCAATCGGCTACTCGAACAGGCGCTTGCCGAAGACAATGTCCGGTTGACGATCTCGCGAGGCGGGATCAACCAAACTATTTCGGTCGCTGCAGCTATGACATGTCCAAGTCAATTTCAGATCCGAGTCAGCGCTGACAGGAGTGCCGGCGCCGATGGCAAGCTGGTCAGCGTCTCTTCGCGTCTCGCCGAATATTTTCTGACTGACGACGAATTTGCTGCCGTTGTCGCACATGAATTGGCCCATAATCTGCTGAAACACCGCGACCGGCTCGATGCTAAGAACGTCAATCGCGGATTTTTTGGACAATTCGGCGAGAGTGCAAGCGAGATCAAGGCCGCAGAGATCGAGGCGGACCGGCTATCGGTGTGGCTGATGGTCAATGCCGGCTACGATCCGCAAGCGGCGATCCGGTTCTGGACCCGCTATGGCAAGGAACATGGAAAAGGCATATTCTCCGCCTCCACCCATTACCGCTGGAAGAAGCGGGTCGAATTGTTCGAAGAGGAACTGGCGAAGATGGCGGCAATGGAACCCGTTGGTGGCAAATTCTCACCTCCGCTGCTGGCCAAAGCAGACTGACTCAATCGTCCCGGTTGTAAGCATCTTTGCAATTGCGGCGCTCTTGCTTGTTTTGCGCCTCGTCCAGACAAAGATCCCGCTGCTTTTTACGGTCGGCAAGTACTTTACGGCCCAGATCTTCCTCCCGCTCGGACTGGCTCTGGGTGGTCGCATCGACAGCAGTCTCGACCACCGTGCCGGCAGCCCGGAAGGGCGCCGTGATGACTTTGGTGACGCAGCCCGACAGCATCAGGGAGACCAGAGCCACCGACAGAATTGAAAATGCGCGCATGAAAAACTCCTCAACTGCCTTGTGCAGCCAATATGATGAAGTCCGGATGAATGTCCGGACGGTTCAGGACCGGGCCAGCAGCTTCTCGGCCATCGCCCGGATGTCACTGCCGATTTCCGGATGGGCCAGCGCCATCGCCAGATTGGCTTCGACATAGCCTTGCTTCGATCCGCAATCATAGCGTTTACCGTCAAAGGTCATGCCGTGAAACGGCTGCTTGCCGATCATCTGCGCCATCGCATCGGTCAGCTGGATTTCCCCGCCAGCGCCAGCGGCCTGGGTTTCCAATATCCGCATCACTTCGGGCTGCAGGATATAGCGGCCCGGCAGGATCAGATTGGACGGCGCTGTACCAGCGGCCGGTTTCTCCACCAGACCTTTGACCTCGGTGATCGGACCATCCTGATAGCCGGGATCAATCACACCATAAGACGGCGTGTCTTCGATCGGAATTTCCAGTGCGCAGACAATATTGCCTCCAAGCTTTTCATAAGCCCCTACCATCTGTTTCATACATCCGGGTGAACCGACCATGAATTCATCGGGCAGAAAGATAGCGAAAGGCTCATCGCCGATAATGTCCCGCGCGCACCAGATCGCGTGACCAAGTCCGAGCGGCTCCTGCTGCCGCACGAAAACGCAATCGCCCGGGCGGAGCCGGGTTCCGTCAAGAACCGAGCGGTCTTTCGATCGGTCGGCCATCGTGTGTTCCAGCTCATAGGCCATGTCGAAATGATCCTCGATCATGCCTTTGCCGCGACCGTTGACGAAAATCATCTGCTCGATTCCGGCTTCAAGCGCTTCATCCACAGCATATTGCAGGAGCGGACGGTCAACGATCGGGAAAAGTTCTTTGGGCATTACCTTGGTCGCCGGCAGGAATCGGGTTCCCATGCCGGCAACGGGAAAGACAGCTTTTCTGATCGGTTTCATAGCTCTGCTCTAGTCCTTCAATTTATCGGCGAAACTGGTCCGCAATTTCTGCAATTTTGGCGGGATGGTGGCCACACAATATGGATTGCCGCGCCCTTCATCCGCCCAATATTGTTGATGATAGTCCTCCGCGACATACCACGTCGCAGGCCCTTCGATCGTCGTCACGATCGGTTCGGCCCTGCCCTCTCCGGCACGCATTATTCCGGCTTCGGCTTCGGCCCTCTGTACATCGTCGACCGGGAAAATCGCCGACCGGTACTGGGTGCCGACATCATTGCCCTGACGATTAAGTTGTGTCGGATCGTGGGTCGCAAAGAAGATATCGAGCAGGTCGGAATAGCTTACCGCCGCGTCGTCAAACCCGATCTTGATTGCTTCGGCGTGACCGGTGGTACCCGAACAAACCTCGCGATAGCTGGGGTCGGGCTTTTCGCCTCCGATATAGCCGCTTTCGACGGAATTCACCCCGGCAATATCGTTGAACACCGCCTCGGTGCACCAAAAGCAACCGCCGGCCAAAATGGCTTCCTGCTGTGCCATATAAACTCCTTTTATGCAGAGGCGGCCACGCCCCCGCTATTTGTGTTTTCGCTCGCTTCATCGCGCATAGCGACAAGTAGATACATGGCGGGTGTAACCACGCGAGACAAGAGGGTGGAACTTATCAATCCCCCGATGATGATGAGCGCCAGCGGGCCGTACAGAGCCCCGCCCCAGAATGCGAGAGGGGTCAGGCCCCCGATTGCAGTAATAGAAGTCAGCAGCACGGGGAGGAAGCGGACCTCACCGGCTTTCTCGATGGCTTCCCGCAGGCCCATGCCCTGCGCGCGCAACTGTGTGGTGAAATCAACCAGCAATATCGAGTTTTTGATTTCGATCCCGATCAGTGCGATGAAGCCGATAATCGCCATGACGCTCAGCGAGTTCCCAGTGACAAAAAGGGCTAGAATACCACCAAAAGTCCCGAGCGGAATGACGCCTGCGACTACAATCGTTTCCCGAAACCGTCGAAACTCGGCCACCAGAATCGCTATGATCAGCATGATGGAAGTAATGATCAACGGACCGAAATTTCCGAAGGTCTCGCCAATAGCTTCTGACTCACCGCCCACCGACCATTCATAGCCTTCGGGGAAATCCATCTGCTCCAGCTTCTCCACCGCACGGCTGTTGATTGTTGACGGGATCTCGCCAAAATCGACTTGGGCCGTAACCAGCACAGTTCTCTGCAACTGATAGCGTTGGATTTGCGGAGTTACGTTCGTGAGTTTGGGATTGGTTATCTGGGACAGCGGCACAGAATCACCCGTGCGCGTAGCGACATACACCTTGTCCAGTACCGAGATCGGAAGATTATTCTCAAACGGATAGCGGACGGTCACCGGATAATTGTCACCCTCCTGATCCCGGAAAGACGCGGCCTGTTCGCCGCTGATCGCCAGCCGGATGGCACGGCGCGGCTCGCCCGAGGCAATGTTGAGCAGCGCGGCTTTCTGTTCATCCAGACCGATATCAAGGTCAATCTTGTCGGTATCCACGGGATTCACGATATCGCGAGCTCCCGGAGTCTGTCGTAGCAGATCGGCAACCTTGCCCGACAGTTCCTTCAACGTTTCCAGTTCCGGTCCCGCCACCCGAATCACGATCGGCGCTTCCACAGGTGTGCCATTCTGGAAAAGTTCGATCTTCACGCGGGCACCGGCAATCTGATCGAGCTGCTTGCGCAACCGCTCTATCATTTCCGGACCTTCCCGCGTGTCCCACTCATCCATAACCGCCAGCACTTCACCATAGTTTGTGCGCTCGGCCCTGGGACCGACATTGTAAAACACTTGCGGATTGCCGTTTCCGATATTTTCTGCCCGTACAACTATACTGGGTTCGGTTTCCAGAATCTTCGTAACTTCAGCGACAATCCCGTCGGTTCGGTCAAGGCTGCTGCCCTGTTCCGCTTCAACCGAGACCCGGAAATAGGGTGCATCGGCAAAAGGAAAAAGCGAAAAACCCAAAGCCGGAACAAGCGCGAATGCCGACAGGCACAAAACCATTGCCAGCACGACGGTCTTGACCGGTGCCCCCAGAGCGATATGCAAAAATGGCCGGTAAAACCGCTGGATTTTATCATTGACCCAACGCAGCGCCGGATTCCCTTCCGGATCTTCGTCCCGCCGCAACATACGACTGGCGAGAAACGGAATGACGGACAGGGAAATTAGCAACGAGGCAATCACGGTCGCGATTATGGCGATGAAGAAGGACCGGGTATAGGAACCGGCACCACCGGGCAGAAACAGCAGCGGCACAAAGGCCAGCACCAGCACAGCCGTTGAACCGATAACCGCTGCACGGATTTCCAGACTGCCCTCTATTGCAGCCTGAATCCGCGTCTTCCCCATTCGCAAATGCCGCGCGATATTTTCGGTCACTACGATACTGTCGTCGACCAGCAACCCGAGCGAGACAATGAAGCCGGCGATGGAGAGCTGGCTGAGATTATATCCCATTGCATAAAGGACCAGCAGGCCGGAGGCGAGCGAGAGCGGGATCGAGATCATGACAATAGCCGACGAGCGAAAACCCAGCGGCAGAAGCGTGAAGATGACCAGGGCAATCGCGATCGAAAAGTCGCGGGTCAGTTCGTTCAATCGCCGCTTCACATCGCGGCTCTGGTCGAATTGCATCACCAGTTTAATATCCGGCGGCAAGATCGAGCGCTGCCGTTTCAACTCGATATCAAGTTCGTTTTTCAGGCGGGTGACATCGACACCGTCCTTCTGGGTCACCGTAAGGAAGACGGCGCGCTGGCCATTGTGGCGGGTCCGGTAAATCTGTTCCTGTGCGCCCCAGCTGACGTCTGCTACATCATCAACGGTCAAAAGCGATCCGTCGGCAGCCCGCAGCGGCAATCCACGAATGGCATCGAGATTCCGGAATGCACCACCGGCCTCGACATTCAGCCTTCGCTCGCCGCTCTGCACAGCTCCGCCCGGCAAGTCTGCACCTCCCCGGCGCACGGTATCGGCTATCGCACTAGCGGGTACGCGCAATTCGGACAATCTATCCGAATCGACCTCGACGCTGACTTCCGGCTTGGGCAGGCCAAAAATCCGCGATTCCCGGACGCCGCTGTTGCGGGTGAAGACCTCGACCATATCGTCCGCATATTTCTCCATCCGCCGCCACGAAGCGGTTTCGCTGATCAGAGCCACCTGCATGACCGCAGCTTCGGTGGTCCGGATCTTGCGATATTCCAGTTTCTGCAATTCTGCCGGCAGTTCGTCCCGGATTGCGGATACTTCGCGGACCACGTCATCGAAATAACCGTCGACGTCACCCGACCATTCGCTAAATTCGACATTGATCACCGTTCCGCCATCGGTGCTTGTCGATTGCACCTCTACGATGTCGTCCAGACCCTGAAGGACGTCTTCGATCGGCTTGGCGACCGTCTCTTCCATTTCCTGCGCATCGGCTCCGGGCTGGATCGCAATGATGTTGACGGCCGGAATCGGAAAGTGGGCATCAACAGCCTTGGGAATATTGATGAGCGCACTGATACCCAGCACAACGAGCAGAATGAAAAGAACCAGACTGAGTTGCCAGCGAGAAATGACGAACCGGGCAAGCATATCAGGCCCGATGACCCGCCTGGGTTGAAACAGCGATCACTTTGCTGTCCTGATGGGCTTGATCACGTCACCGTCGCGCAGCTTCTCGACGCCGCGGGTCACGATGATTTCGCCTTCTTTCAAGCCACCGAGAATTTCAAGATTCTTGTCGGTCAGCTTTCCGATATCGACATTGCGTTGTTTCACCCGGTTCTTGTCATCGACCACAAATACCAGACCTTCACCGGTCCGAATCCCGAATATTGCATTAGCCGGAATAACGAAAGTTGCCGACGATCCTCGTGATACCTCGATTTCGACCTTGCCCAGCTGACCAGACCGCAAACGGTCATTTCCAGGCAGCAGAAAACTTACTTCGAACGTTCCGGTCCGTTCATCGGCCCGTCCGTCTTTCTCGCTGACCACCGCGTCAATCGGGAAGTCGGAAATGGACGAAACAAGAACCTTTGCCGTCATGCCGACGCGTATCCGGGCGGCATCTGCATCGGTCATCGGAACCCGCAACACGAAACCCTTGTCAATTTCTCCCAATACCAGCGCGGTCGTTCCGGCCGCGACGATTTGGCCGGCGTCGATATTGCGGGTGAGGATTATTCCATTGCCGGGTGAACGGATATCAGCGGTGCGGCTGGCGAATTCCGTGGACTGGATACGGGCACGGGCCACGCGCGTAGCCGCTTCTGATTGTTCGAGCCGGGCTTTGGTCACCCAACCATCTTTGAACAATTTCTCGATGCGACCATATTCGGCTTCTGCACGATCGCGTTCCGCGCGCGCTACGCTGAGGTCGGAGGCGACCGTACTGCTATCCAGAGAGGCAAGAACCGCACCGCGCTTCACCCTGTCACCTTCTTCAAAGCGGACCGAAGCGACTTTGCCGCCAGTGGTAAAACCCAGCGATGTTTCCCGGCGCAGGCGGACAGTGCCAGCGGCGACAATAAGCTCATTTTCGCTAGCCGGCTGGACCGTGGTCACTGCTGCCGGAACGGGCTCGGTTGATTTTGGCTTTGCTTCCGGTTCGCTACCGCTGCATCCGGTCAAGAAAACCAGACCGACGAAAATCGATATTATCGTTCTGCCAAGCGCCATATCGCGAATTACCACCCCTAATGCATTCTTCTTAGGTGGCTAGGCGGGCTTGACCAATAGAAAATTTCGAAATGAAACCAAAAAGGGCCGGATTGTGAAACCCGGCCCCTTGGATGTGCTATTAAAGAGTCAGTATCAACCTTCCGTGCCGACGATATCCTGACCCGACCCTCCGACCACCTTGTAGACGATACCGGCCAATATGGCACCACCGATTGGCGCGATCCAGAAAACCCAGAGCTGCGACAATGCGATGCCACCTTCGATCAGCGCGGGTCCCGTGCTTCTTGCTGGATTGACCGAAGTGTTGGTTACCGGGATGCTGATCAGATGGATCAGCGTCAGCCCCAGACCAATTGCCAACGGTGCGAAGCCGGCCGGAGCGCGACCATCGGTTGCACCCAATATGATCAGCAGGAAGAAGAAGGTCAGCAAGACCTCGATCGCGATCCCGGCTCCCATGGCATAGCCGCCAGGTGATTTGTCACCGAACCCGTTCGCGGCCAAGCCGTTCACGGCAAGATCGAAAGCCGGGTTACCCGATGCAATCATGTAAAGCGCCGCTGCTGCCGCAATCGCACCGAAAACCTGGGCGATGATATAAACGGGGATTTCATTGGCCGGAAAGCGTCCACCCACCCACAGGCCGATGGTTACCGCCGGGTTGAGATGGCATCCGCTGATATGGCCAATGGCATATGCCATTGTGAGCACCGTGAGGCCGAAAGCCAGAGCAACACCGAGCAAACCAATGCCGACTTCCGGGAATGCCGCCGAGATAACCGCGCTCCCGCATCCGCCGAAAACCAGCCAGAATGTTCCCAGAAATTCCGCTAATGATTTTTGTACTGTTGTCATGATTTTCCTCCCGTTGGCTCCAATATATGCAGCATGGTCAAACACCGAACCGGGACACTCTATGGGAAATCGGCAGATTCTCAAGGCTCAGCCTTGTAAACTCATGTATGCGAACGCTATTTTTCGGATGCAGCCCGGGCCAATCGATCATTCAACGCAAGGCCGATACCGTTTTCGGGAATAGGTGCCACGGCGATTCTGGGTTTGCCGCTCGCGTCGGCATCGTGAAGCGCGGCGAACAACAGGCTGGCGGCTTCCGCTAGATCTCCGTGCGGAGACAGGTTCCGGTCCCCGTCAACCTGTCCAAAACCGATATGATATTCGTCCCGGTCCGAAATCCGGACGTTGAGCCGGAGCGGTTTCGATGGCGCATAATGGGACGCCAGCTGTCCCGGTGCCTCGATTATGCCGGAACCGGCGGCGGTCGGCGACCTCTCGGCAATTTTCTCCAGTTGCGCCTGCGTCACCGGACCCGGCCGCAATATCCGGTAATTTCCATTATCAATGCCGATTATGGTGGACTCGATCCCGCGTTCGCACGGTCCGCCATCCAGAATGAGCGGCGCACCCTCGCCAAGGCTATGAGCGACATGATCTGCCGTGGTTGGACTGATACCCCCACTGCGATTGGCCGAAGGAGCAGCGAGAAACAGTCCCGACTCCTTCAACAATTCGCGCATCACCGGATGGGCGGGGCAACGCAGCGCGATCGTGTCCAGACCCGCGGTTACCGCGGCAGCGACAGGACAATTCTCGCTCTTGGGAACGACGAGTGTCAACGGCCCCGGCCAAAGCGTCCCGGCGAACTTGGTCGCGAGATCGTCAAATTTCCCGAGCTTTCTGGCTGCATCCAGATCAGGCACATGGACGATCAGCGGGTTGAAGTCAGGGCGGCCCTTGGTCCGGTATATCTCCGCAACGGCGCTTGCATTGGTCGAATCGGCGGCCAGACCATAGACGGTTTCGGTCGGCACGGCGACCAGCCCGCCATCGCGCAACCGCGCCACAGCTTCACTGATCGTCGCTGTGCCGTAGCGGCGCGCTTGCTCGCCAATATGATCATTTGAGCCGGACATGACCCTGCGCTATAGCGCTGCGGAAAATCAGGCAACAACGGATAGCAATTTCATGAGTTTTACAGCCCCCGGTCGCGAACAGAATTTTGTCCTCAAACATATCGCCGATATCGGCGAACTGGCTGAGCATGATCGCTTTTCCGGAGCGAGCGACGATATGGTCGAGGCCATTGTCGAAGGCATCGGCCAGTTTGCCGCAGGCAAGTTCGCACCCATCAACCGGATCGGCGACACCGTCGGGGCAAAATGGAATGACGGCAAGGTCACGATGCCCGAAGGGTTCAAACAGGCCTATGCGCAATTTGTCGAAGGCGGCTGGGCATCGATTGACGGACCGGAAGAATTTGGCGGTCAGGGTCTGCCTTATTCACTGTCGGCGCTGATTCTCGAGACCTGCGGTGCTGCCAATTATGCCTTCACCTTGTGCCCGATGCTCAGCTTTGGCGCGATCGAAGCGCTCCACGTCCACGGCACCGACGAGCAAAAAGCGCAATATCTGCCCAATCTGATTTCAGGTGCATGGACCGGCACGATGAACCTCACCGAACCGCAAGCGGGATCCGATGTCGGCGCGCTGCGTTCTACCGCCGAACCGATCACCGAAGGTGAACATGCCGGGAAATACCGGATCAAGGGACAGAAAATCTTCATCACCTTCGGCGAACATGATCTGACCGACAATATCATCCATCTGGTGCTCGCCCGGACACCGGACGCTCCGGAAGGCACCCGCGGAATTTCGCTGTTCATTGTGCCCAAATATCACCTTGATGCCGACGGCAATCCGGGCGCGCCTAATGATGTGACCTGCGTATCGATCGAACATAAGATCGGCATTCACGCTTCACCGACCTGCGTCATGGCTTATGGCGAACAGAATGACTGTATCGGCGAGATGATCGGCGGCGAATATGGCGGCATGAAAGCGATGTTCACGATGATGAACAACGCCCGTATCAACGTCGGCTCGCAAGGCGTGCAAATCGCCGAACGCGCGACCCAGCAAGCCAGCCAATTTGCCACAGAACGGGTCCAGTCTGCCCGCGCCGGCAGCGGCGACAAGACACCGGTAGCGATTATCGAACATCCGGACGTGCGCCGCATGCTGCTGCGGTCCAAGGCTCTGACACAGGCCGCCCGCGCTTTGCTATATTATGCAACGTCGAGCGTCGACCGCGCGACTTTGGGCATCGAGGGCGCCAAGTCCCGCGCCGAAATCCTGACACCGCTGATCAAAGGCTATGGCACCGATATCGGCAATGAAGTCGCCTCGCTCGGCGTGCAGGTTCATGGCGGTATGGGCTTCATCGAGGAAACCGGCGCAGGCCAGCATTTCCGGGATGCCCGTATCGCACCTATCTACGAAGGTACCAACGGCATTCAGGCCGCCGACCTGGTGGGCCGGAAACTGGGTCTGGATGGCGGCGAGGCCATGACAGCGCTTATCTCCGAAATCCGCGCCGAGGCGAAGGAAGAAGAGGGCCTGTTGGCCCTTGCCGACACGTGCGAACATATCAGGCAGTGGATGGCCAGCGGCGATGCGTCGATCGACGACCGGCTGGCCGGCAGCTATGCATTCATGACCATGCTGGCAACCGCGACATGCGGTATGTTGATGAAGAAACAGCACCGGATTGCATCCGCTGAACTGGCCGGAGGCGATGATATATTCCTCAAGTCCAAGCTGGTCACCACCCGCTATTATCTCGACCATATCGTTCCCGAAGCGCTCGGCCTCAAGGCCGCGGCAATGGGCGGAGCGGACATATTGTACAGCCTGAGCAGCGCCGAGCTGGCGGGCTGATCATGCCGGACAGTGGCGACAGGCACATATTGGAACGGATAGCCGAAGCGCTCGAGCGGATCGCGCCGCCGGCCGCCAGTGCGGTCGATCTGTCATCGGGTGACGCCTTCCTTTGGGACGGGAAAAGTCCAAAGATTATCGCGCCGTTCGATCCGGTCGACATTGATCTGCTGACCGGTATTGACTCGCAAAAGTCGCGGGTACTGGACAATAGCAGCCGCCATGCGAAAGGCCATGCTGCGCATGATGTCCTGCTCTGGGGGTCGCGCGGCATGGGCAAATCGGCACTCGCCAAATCGGTGGTGCGGGCGTTGCAGGTGCAAGGCGAAGATATTGCTCTGATCGAGGTGCCATCGGATCATCTGGAGACGCTGCCGGCGCTATTCGGGCTACTCGCTTCGACCAAGCGCCGATTCATAATATTCATCGACGATATCGGGTTTTCCGAGGGTAGCAGCGAACCGCGTATATTGCGCTCAATGCTGGAAGGCGGGGCGAGCCAGCGGCCCGCCAATGTGCGCCTCTACGTCACGTCCAATCGCCGCCACATCGTTTCGCGCCAGATGAGCGAGCAGGATGATCCGGTCAACCCGCGCGACGCGGTCGATGACCAGCTGGCGCTGTCCGACCGCTTCGGCTTGCGGCTCGGCTTTCATGCTGCGTCGCAGGATGACTATCTGGCGATCATCGCCCGCTATGCCCATGCCCGAGGCTTGGACTATGATCGCGAGGACGCGCTTCTATGGGCGAAACAGCGCGGCAGTCGTTCGGGCCGGGTAGCGTGGCAATATATTGTCGAACTGGCCGGCCGCGCGAACAAGTTCCTGGCTTAGCCTATTCGTCTGCCGCCACTGCAGCTTTGGCAGCACCCTTGCGTGAAACACGCCAGATGATCCCGCCAACATCGTCGCTGACCAGAAGCGCGCCGGTCTGGTCAAAGGCGACCATTGCCGGACGGCCGCGTGCCAGTTGCTCTTCATCGGTAAAACCGCTCAGGATCGTGACCGGCTTGCCCTCGGGCTCTCCGCGCTGGTTGAAGTTCACATAGACGACGTCATAGCCGGACAGTGGCTGGCGGTTCCACGAGCCGTGGCGCGCGATCACCGCACCGGTGGCAAAAGGTTTGCCGAGCGCCTGACCATGCGAAAACGCGAGACCCAGCGGCGCGACATGCGCGCCTAGTCCGTAGTCCGGGCGGCGTTCATATTGACGATGGTCGAGATTTTTCTCCACTCGCGGATCGACATAACCGCCCCAGAAATGCCACGGCCAGCCATAATGCGCGCCCCAACGGACTTCGGTGAGATAGTCGGGGACCATGTCGCTGCCGAGCATATCGCGCTCGTTGACCACGGTGTAGAATTTGTCGGTACCCGGAAGATAGGCCATGCCGACCGGATTGCGCATACCGGCAGCGTAAATCGACTTCTTGTTGGTTGCGAGTTCGACCTGCAATATCGAGGCACGCTCTTTTTCGGTCTCCATGCCATTTTCGCCGATATTACTGTTCGAGCCGACCGAGATGTAGAGATATTTGCCGTCCTGGCTCGCGAGCAGACCACGGGTCCAGTGGTTATTGGGCTCCTTGGCATTCAGATTGGCAACCTTGCGGCCCTCAGCCGTAATTTCCGTATCACCTTCTGCATAGGGATAGGCGTAAACCGCATCGGTATTGGCGATGTACAGCGTGTCATCGATCAGCTCGATTCCGAACGGCGAGTTGAGATTTTCGAGAAAGGTGAATTTCTCGTCAACCTGACCATCCTTGTCAGTGTCGCGCAGCAGAACGATCCGGTTCGCCGACTCGGTTCCAGCGCCGGCCTTGCTCATCAGATTGCGCATGACCCAGCCTTCGATACCCTTGTTCGTCCGCGGCGGGCTATTGGTTTCGGCAACCAGGAGATCGCCATTGGGCAAGCGGAACATGCTCCGCGGATGATCCAGACCTTCGGCGAAGCGCTCAACCACGAACCCCTCGGCTGCGATCGGTCCTTCTCCTTCGCCCCATGGCTCGGCTTTCGCGATATTGATCGTTGGAAAATTTTCCGAGCGGACGTCCGTCAGTGTCGGCTCCACCCCTGTCGTCGCATCCAGTGGCAAGCGCGCGGTATCGCCACGCATGAAATAATAACCTGCTCCCACGCCAAGGATGATGAGCAGAATCGCGACATTTCTTATATGTTTCAACATGACGCGATAATAGATGGCGTCAAAGGTCCTGACAAGCGCGGTCTGTTATGCGCCGCGACCTCTCCACCAGATTGCCAGTGCCGCCAGTGCGCCTAGCGCCAGTCCGGCCAACAAACCGGCTGAAGGCTGCCCCATATAGCCGCCAACAAACACGCCGACCATGGCGCCAATTGCGATAAAGACGCCACCGCCGTTCCTGTTGGCCGACCGATCATTGGAAGATTTGGAAGCATGTTTCGAGGTTTCAGGGTTCATGGAAAAAGCCCTAACCGACGATCCGTCCCATGACCAGAGATTCTCCTCCAACTTATAGTCAGTTTGTTGTTAACCCTAGGTTTTGAAGATATTTCCACTGGTCGATTGTAGGACTTGATGTTCAAATCGGAGGCAGGGTCGCTTCCCGACTAAGGAGCTTGGGATGCAATTGCCCGTATTTATAGAATCCACTCACTATAACGATGCCGAATTGCTGATCTCTCACTATGGCGACGAAGCCGGGCTTGAGGCGGCCAATCGCGCGGACAAAAGCCGTTTACTGGGAAATCATCTGCATTATTGCAAATGGAGACAGGTGGAACGGCTCTGCATCTTACTTTCCATCGACCAATCGATTGGCACCATCCACTAAACTAGCGGTCGGGATCGCAGACAATCTCGGCGGCGCCATCGGTTCGTATGGTGCAATTGGGTTTGCCGTCGATCACGATCCGGCCGGTACCATTATTGGTGATGATGGCGTCACGCGTGACCTTCATATGGCTGCTGGATGGTCCGCGCTGAACCAGCGTCAGCTTTTCGGCGGTGAGATCCGGGCTTGCAAATATGCTGGCCCCTTGCAGCTCGACCCGGGCCGCACGCACTTTGCCGGCGATCGTTACCTGACCGCCGCCGGTCATCGCAACATCCAGTTGATCGGCATCGACCGCATCAACCTGCAATGTGCCAAAGCCGCCGAGACGCATGCGAGGGGTGCGACCGGACAATTTGTCGAGCGTCACTCGCCCCGACCCGAGGTGCGAGACATCGCTGATCGCATAACTGCTGAGATAGACAGTGACCGGCCCGTCCGCTTCATAATTGTCACCGCTGAGCGATTTGGCCTGTACGGACACGGTCAACTGCTTGCCGTTTCTCTGCAATGATACCCGGTCCAGAACCTCTCTGGTTTCCCCTTCCGCCCGGGCAGAGGCACCTTTGCCCGACGTCAGCACCACATCGACGCCATTGCCGATGCGGATGTCTTCGAATCCGAAGATGGAAAATTTACGTTCCGCAGCCTGGGCTGCCGATGAAAGCAGCAATGTTGCGGACAATAAGAGGATTGAAATCTTTCTCATAACGGTCGGGCCTCGCCAAATTCCATCCAGCCGAGCCAGCGCGGTGTCTTGGGGGCATAATGACCGCCATTCTCCAGCAGCGCATAGCCGTTGGCTTCAATCAGTTTTGCTACAGGTCGATGCAGATGGCAACCGCCCGCAATATGTTTCCAGACCGGCTCGATCCGCCGTTGCCATTTTTCCGGTCCCTTGTCGGGTGCCCGTCCATGTTCGAGAAACAGGATTTTCCCGCCGGGCTTCAGCACCCGGCGCATTTCCGAAAGCACCTGCTTGCCATCCTGCACCGAGCAAAGCGTGAAGGTGGTCAGCACTGTATCGAAACTCGCATCAGCAAAAGGCATGGCTTCACCGATGCCATCATGTATTTCCATCTCGAAACCGCGCTGGCGCGCTTCTTTTCGCGTATAGTCGAGCAATTCCGCCGACGGATCGAGACCGGTCAGTTTCGTGACCTTCGAGCGGTCGTAAAATTGCAGATTGATCCCGCCGCCACAGCCGAGTTCGAGCACATCGCCATCGGCCTTCGGCACGATCTGGCTGCGATCTTTCATCACCGCAGGTTGCGAACATGCTGTGCGGATCAGTTTCGGAACCGCGTATTTTTCCCAGAGATTTGCCATCACCGGCGAATCTGCCACATGCGCGGCGGATCGCCAAGTGATTTCAGCATGTTGGTTAAGGGCTTAGCCGCAGGTAATATCGCCAGACCCCATTGCCCGCGACTTGCACTTGGCTTTGCCGTGAATGCGGACGTCACCGGAACCCATGACCTTTGCGTCAACCGAACCGTCGGACGACAGTTCGACATCACCGCTGCCCGCCACCGATATGCTGGCGCTGGCGGCCTTCAGATCCTTGCCACTGATATCGCCCGAACCGGCAATCGATATGTCGAGCGATTCGGTTGTACCGGCGAGGGTCAGATTACCCGAACCGGCAATTTTGGAGCTTAGCGACGGCGTTTCGATATTGGCTACCCGGATATTTCCGGACCCGGCGATACTCAATTGGGTCGAGTCGGTGGTCATCGCATCGATTTCCATATTGCCCGAACCGGCGAGCTTGGCACTCCTCAACGATGGCGCGCTGATATAGATGGTGGCCTTGCCGTTATCACCCCAGGATTTGCCATTGCCTTCCCGGCCAATTTTGATCTCGTCACCGGATATTTTATAGCGCAACTGTTCGATCGCCTCGGAATCACCTTCAGCCCGGATCGAATATTCTTCTCCGGTGGTAAATATAATATTGTCGGGACCGGCAAGCGTAACCCCCGCGAATGCGCCGGGGTCGCTGGCGCTGCTCCCGATGGCACTACCATCAGAAAAACTGCTCGTGGTGCCGGTTGCCGCTTCGCCGACAGCATCGGCGATCGAGCCCTCACAAGCGGCGAGCGCCAATAGCGGTACCAGAAATATTATGCTTTTCATCCATGCCTCCATTACTGTATTAATTAACTAATACACTTATATTCGGCAAGGATCAACTGAAAAATTGGTCTCTTCCGGACATGAAAAAAAGGGCTGCCACATTGCTGTGGCAGCCCTTTGAGAATTTCGACGAACGCCGGAACGTTATCGATTAATCTTCTTTCACTTCATAATATTGCGGTGCAGCAATATTGAGAATCTCGAGAATCTTGGTCAGGGCCGTCGGTTCATCGGTTTCTTCCATCGCCGCCAGTTCGCGGGCGAGACGGCTCGATGCCGCTTCAAAAATCTGCCGTTCGGAATAGCTTTGTTCAGGCTGGTCATCGGCACGGAACAGATCGCGGGTCACTTCGGCAATCGATACCAGATCGCCCGAGTTGATCTTCGCTTCATATTCCTGGGCCCGGCGCGACCACATCGACCGCTTGACCTTGGGCTTGGCTTTCAGTGTTTCCAGGGCTTCGCGGAGCGTTTTGTCGGAAGACAATTTGCGCATTCCGACGCCTTCTGCCTTGTTGGTCGGAACCCGCAGGGTCATCCGTTCCTTTTCGAAGCGCAAAACATATAGTTCGAGTTGCATGCCTGCAATTTCTTCATTTTGCAGTTCGACAACCCGGCCAACGCCATGTTTCGGATAAACAACATAATCGCCCACATCAAAGGACAGCACATTCGCAGCCATAAAAAGCCTTTCTTGAATCAATGGAAAAGAACGCTGGTCACGTTCCAAATTCGTAATTACGAAACAACCCTTTCGTACGTATAATTAACCACTGAACACCATCCGCACATCAGATGTTCAGCCGATTATCGCTATTGTGTAGCAGATTCGTATCAAAAAAGCAATTTTTCGTTGCATTGCACAACGGATCACGACCGAAATCGACGTTATGAGGCCAGCTCATCATCGAGATTTCATCGCTTCGGCGTGAAAATATCAGCTGGCACCGGGATATCCGCGCAATCCGCGGGATCTAATCCGAAGTTAATCGCCCTCGCCGGGTTTCTCGGAGAAGAAAGCTTCGAACTTGCCTTCCATGCCCTTGAACTCGTCGGCATCGGCGGGCGGTTCGCGGCTGACCGTGATATTCGGCCATTCCTCGGAATATTTGGTGTTAACCTCAAGCCATTTTTCAAGGCCGTCCTCGGTGTCAGGAAGAATGGCTTCAGCCGGGCATTCGGGTTCGCAAACGCCACAATCAATGCATTCGCTGGGGTTGATGACCAGCATATTATCGCCTTCGTAAAAGCAATCCACCGGACAGACTTCGACGCAGTCCATATATTTGCATTTGATGCAGGCTTCGGTAACAACATAAGTCATCTGGTCGTGAACTCCCCAATACCAGTCCGCCATTTCAGGGCAATAATTCAACCCTGCTATTGTGCAATTTCTGGCACGTCAACAGTTGGTTTGACGGCTAATTCAATTGCCAGTCTGCAATTTTTCATAGCAGGATTGCGCCAGCGCGAGATTAGCCCGCCGTTCCGGTAGCGATAATATGCGCACCACGTACACTTCGCGGCCCTGCGGTACAGTCAGTATATCATTTTGCCGCACCTTGACATGCCCCCGTTCGATCCGCCGTCCGTTCAACCGGACATGGCCTTGTTCCGCAAGTTTACGCGCCATGATCCGGTTATGGGCAAAATGCAGGAACCAGAGCAACTTGTCGATCCGCAGCGCCGGAGGCGCTACGGGAATGCGATCCGCTTCTCTGCCGCTCAAGCCCGCATCCTATTTTTTCATGCTGTCCCGGAGTGCGGCCAGCTCGGCAAAGGCGCCGCCGGCAGTGGCCAGAACGGGTTCTGCCTTGCGCTTGGCCGGCGCACCCCTGATCTGTTTGTTCGATTTGTCGCGGGGCTTGAACTGGTTTTGGTTCTTTTTCCGCGCCATGCCCTTCCAGCGCCAATATTGCGGGACCACCACCGGTGTTTCCGGAACGGGAATATTGTCGGATGGGGCGCCAATGGTTTCACCGGCGGCGCCAGTGGCTTTATCCTCTGCAGCGCTATCCAATGTGATAGGCATTTCGGATAGGACAGCTGTTTCAGACACTGAGGCCGGTTCGTCGGCCTGCGGTGCCGGACCGGCTTCGGTGACGGGTGGCGCAACCGGCTCCGGCTTGTCGGCGGTTTTGACGAACCCTGCCAGAGCGAGCAACGCCTCGTGGCAGTTTTTCGACAGACCCAGAGATGTCGCCAAAGCCGGATCGACAGCGAAGATATCGCCCTGTTGCCGGGCCTCATGGGCTTGTTTTATCAGCCGTTCGACCATGTCGACACGGACATATTCTTCGCCAATCTTGCGGAAGCCGAGTCGCGCGGCGTGCCCGGCAGAAGCAAAGGTACCCTGCTTGAGATGGACCGCATTGTCCGGCGCCTGTTCGATCATCGGCTCGGCGTCATAGGCAGCGAACAACGCCGTCCGCCAGAGCACGGCCCCGGGTTTCATCAGCGCATGATGGAAAATATCCAGCGCGCCGAACACCAGACCGGCCCGGCGGGCATGGCCGCGCATATCATTGTCGAGCGCGCGAATCGCCTGGTCGATTTCTCGCCGGGACAATATCCCGCCAGCATCGACAATCTGCGCGAACAGGGCGCGGACAGCCGCAGGGGTTTCCGGTTCGTTGGCCAGCGCGTCTATTTTCACCAGCCCCTGCAGATGCTTGTCCTTCATCGCATCGACCCAGAGTTTGACACGGTCGATCACCTTCTGGCTGGCTTCGGGCGCCATATCCTTGATCGAGCGGTCGAATTTAATCTCCGGCTGCAAGAGATTCTTGCCCTTGGCAAAGACCGCAAGGCGACTATCGCCCCAGAGAATAGCGGGCTGTCCCGCCGCGTCGGGGACCAGCGTCAACACACTGTCAGGTGCCTTGGCAAGAGCGTCTGCATTTTCCGTCATAATCCGTCCCAAATATCTTTCTGCCGCCGCAAGCAGCATTTTGCGGTCCTCACTCCGGCTATCGGAAGGTACGACAAATTGGAAGCCCTTGAGTGTTCCTATTTCCTGTCCCTCGACCAGCACCATGCCATCATCATCGATCGCAACATCCTGCGACAGCGAATCTTTCAGCAGGCCGCGCATCAATATCCGCGTTCTTTTGTCAACAAAACGCTGGGTCAACTGGCTGTGCATCGCGTCGCTTAAGCGCGATTCCAGCGCGCGGGTGCGCTCGACCATCGCCTCCGGCTGCTCGACCCAGCGGGATTTTTGCGCGATATAGCTCCAGCTGCGGGCCGCCGCGATGCGTGCGCCCAGTGTCGCTATATCACCCTGGAAATTTTCCAGCCTGGCGATTTCCTGTGCCATCCGGGCATGGGGTATTCTGCCCGATCCACTCGCGAGATGCGGCCAGAGCGAAGCGACAAAACGCGCCTGATGATCCGCGCCGACCTTGCGGAAATCGGGGATGCAGGCGGCCTCCCAGAGCAAGCGCACCATGGCCGGCGAGTCGGCATATCGTGATATCGCCGGATCTTGCGCCAGCTTTTTCAAAACAGCGAGATCGACGGCTTCCGGCGCGGGGTGCAGTCGCTCGCGTTGCGGCTTTTGCTCGAGCGAACGGATCAGTCCGTCAACCGAGCCAAAAGTGGGTTCGGCATTGCGCCAGTACAGCCATTCCAGCCTGGGGAACCGATGCGATTCGAGACGCTCGATATCTTCGGCCTGCAATTCGTCGGACGAGGCCAGCCCAGATAATACGCCAAAGCTTCCGTCCTTTTGATGGCGTCCGGCGCGCCCGGCAATCTGCCCGATTTCCGCCAGCGTCAGCCGCCGCCTGCGGCGACCGTCAAATTTCCGTAGCGCGGCAAAGGCGACGTGGGTTACATCGAGATTGAGCCCCATGCCGATCGCATCAGTGGCGACCAGATAATCGACCTCGCCATCCTGATACATTTTGACCTGCGCATTGCGGGTTTGCGGCGACAGCGAACCCATGACGATCGCAGCGCCGCCATGCTGACGCCGGAGCATTTCGGCAATCGCGTAAACATCCTCAAGCGAGAAAGCGACGATCGCCGAACGGCGCGGCAGCCGGGAAAGTTTGCGCGACCCCGCATAGCTCAAAGTGGAAAAGCGCGGGCGGGTGACAATCTCGGCGTCGGGAAGCAAGGCTTCGATCAGCGGTCGCAGGCTTTCCGATCCGAGGATCATGGTTTCCTCGCGGCCACGGGCGTGGAGCATCCGGTCGGTGAATATATGGCCGCGCCCGGGATCGATACCGATCTGCCCTTCGTCGATCGCGACAAAAGCAAATTCGCGATCCATCGGCATGGCTTCGGCCGTGCACAGATACCATTGCGCATCTTTCGGGATGATCTTTTCTTCACCGGTAACCAGCGCCACCCGGTTCGCGCCCTTTAGCGCGACCACTCGGTCATAGACTTCCCTTGCCAGTAGCCGGAGCGGGAACCCGATCATCCCGCTCGAATGGGCACACATGCGCTCTATGGCAAGATGGGTTTTGCCGGTATTGGTCGGGCCGAGAACGGCGACAAGGGACGACTGGGAGAACCGGGACATTGCCCGTACAACAGCCGATCAGGCGCAGAGTTGCAAGGGGCTTGCAACAAAAAGCATCAGCTGCGGACCGGATAGCCGTGATTTTACACGTTTCGCCGCATGAAAACCGCCTGCACCGCGGGTTAATTTGACTTTAACCAAGTTCCTGCACAGAGGTTGCTCATATATATGATGCAAGGCTATATTGTATCGCCAAGGGGTTCGTTTGTTCAAGAGTATCGACGATATCGACATGCAAGTTCAGGGGTCTGCGACCATCGCAGCCAATCCTCTTCTATCGTCATTGCCCCCATTGAATTCTTTCCGGGAAAAAATCGCCGAATGGCGTGAATCTCTCGCCGAAGTCGACTGGGTGCCGGACCTGGGCGTGGATATCGGCAGCCCGGCATGGTTTCGCGGTCTTGTGACGCTCGTAGCGTTGAGCGGCTTTGCGATCAGCGCCCTTCCCGATTTCGGTCCGATTGCCGGACATCGCGCCGACGCGCTGAGCGGCTATCGCGCGGACCAGGCCCGTTCGCAAATGATTGCGCCACTGGCTTATGGTTCCGACACCGGCATAAGAATGGCGGCAACCGACGCGGTTCGCCCGCTTGCGGAAAGCCCCGAACGGCCCTCGATCGAACTGGTTGCGACGCTGGGCCGCGGCGACAGTCTGCGGCGGGTGCTGCAGCGCGCCGGCGTGGCCAGCGACGAAGCCGCGCAGGCAAATGACCTGATCAGCGGTGCGGTTTCGCTGGGCGATATCAAGCCGGGCACCAAGATCGACGTCATACTCGGTCGCCGGCCGGCGAAAAATCAGGCGCGACCACTGGACCAGCTGGCCTTTCGCGCGCGCTTTGACTTGAATCTTGAAGTGCTGCGCGACGGAAGCCGGCTGAAGCTCAACCGGAAGCCGATTCTGGTCGATGATACCCCGTTGCGGATCAAGGGCGTTGTCGGCTCGAGCCTTTACCGGTCCGCGCGTGCTGCGGGCGCGCCATCCGACGCCGTTCAGAAATATCTGCAGATCATCGGTTCGAAAATGTCTGTCTCGCGCGATATTCGCAGCACCGACGAATTTGATATCATCCTGTCCTATCGCCGCGCCGAAACCGGCGAGGTTGAAGTGGGCGATCTGATATATGCCGGACTCGAACGCGACGGAAAACCAAAGGCCCAGATGCTGAAATGGCAGAGCGGCGGCCGGACCAACTGGTTTGAGGCATCGGGCGTCGGCCAATCCAATGGCGAACTGGCGCGGCCGACCAACGGACGGATCACATCCAGCTATGGCATGCGGCGCCATCCGATCCTGCGCTACAAGCGCATGCACAGCGGAATGGATTTCGGCGGCGGCTATGGCTCACCCATTTATGCGGTTACCGACGGGACCGTGATCCATGCCGGACGCAAGGGCGGCTTTGGCAATTATGTCCGGATTCAACATGGCGGCGGGCTGGCTTCCGGCTATGGCCATATGAGCCGGATCGCGGTAAGCAATGGACGGCGCGTGCGCAAGGGCCAGATCATCGGCTATATCGGATCGACCGGCCTGTCGACCGGACCGCATCTCCATTACGAACTCTATCGCGGCGGACGCACGATCAACCCCAGTTCGGTCAAATTTGTAGAACGCGCGCAACTGGGCGGGCAGGAACTGCGTCGCTTCAAGGGCGAGCTGCAGAAACTGAAGCATGTTGTGCCGGGCGCAGCATTGGGCAGTTTGAAAAGCACCTCGGCACAGGCGGAACCCGAACGCGAGATCAACCGGCTCAACAAGCCGCTAACAAGCTAGGGTGGAGTTCAGTCCGCAAACAGTTTCACAGAAGAGTTGAGCGGCGCTGCCGGCTAAGCTAAGCATCGCCCATGTCACAGCAAGCTTCTTTCCCGCACAGCCGATTGCGCCGCACGCGCACCCATGGCTGGAGCCGCTCCATGGTCCGGGAGACGCATCTGTCGCCATCCGATCTGATCTGGCCCCTGTTCATCACCGAAGGCAAAGGCGTGGAAGAACCGATCGCGGCCCTCCCCGGCGTCTCCCGCTGGTCGGTCGACGGCATCGTCGAGCGCGCCCGCGAAGCGCGTGATCTGGGCATCCCCTGTCTTGCTCTGTTTCCCAACACGCCGGCGGAGAAGCGCAGCGATGACGGGAAAGAATCCCTCAATCCCGATAATCTGATGTGTCGCGCCACCAAGGCGGTGAAGGATGCGCTCGGCAATGATATCGGCATTTTGACCGATGTCGCGCTCGATCCCTATACCAGCCATGGCCAGGACGGGCTGATCGACGACAAGGGCTATGTCGAGAATGACCGCACGCTCGATATCCTGACCAAACAGGCGCTGAACCAGGCCAATGCCGGAGCCGATATCATCGCGCCGTCCGATATGATGGATGGCCGGATCGGCGCGATCCGTAACGTGCTCGAACTGGCGCACCATCACAATATCCAGATCATGGCTTATTCCGCCAAATATGCCAGCGCCTTTTACGGTCCGTTCCGCGACGCCGTCGGTTCCGGAGGACTGTTGAAGGGCGACAAGAAAACCTACCAGATGGATCCGGCCAACAGCGACGAAGCGATTCGCGAGATCGCCTTTGATATTGCCGAGGGTGCCGACAGCATCATGGTCAAGCCGGGCCTTGCCTATCTCGATATCATCTATCGCGCCAAATCGGAATTCAACGTGCCGGTATTCGCCTATCAGGTGTCCGGCGAATATGCGCTGGTCAAGGTCGGCGCGGCGGCGGGAGTCGGCGACCATGACGCGCTGATGATGGAGAAGCTGATCGCCTTCAAACGCGCCGGTTGCTCGGGCATACTCACCTATTTTGCGGCCGATGCCGCGCGCTTGCTCCATGGCTGACAAAGCCACCGATATTGTTCTGGAAACCGAGCGGCTGCTGCTGCGCAAATGGCGGAAGAGCGATATCGAACCGTTTATGGAACATCTCAATACCCGCAATGTGATGCGCTGGCTGGGCGGCGTCCAGGATCGGGAAACATTCGATGCGGCAATGAAACGCCTGGAAGGCTATGACCGGGACTTCGGCCACACTTTCTGGATTATCGAGCGCAAGTCCGATGGCGAAATTCTTGGATTTTGCGGGCTGAAGCGGGTCAATGCGCCGCAACCCAAATTGACCGGCGCCCACGAGATCGGCTGGCGCCTGCGCGAAGACGCCTGGGGCAAGGGCTATGCCAAGGAAGCGGCGACGGCCTGTATGGATGCTGCCTTCAGCCGCTGGAATGCGCCCTTTGTCGTAGCCCTCACCGTCGCCGGCAATGAACCGAGCTGGGGATTGATGAAACGACTCGGGATGCGCCACCATCCCGAACTGGATTTTCACGATCCCAATTATGGCGAAGATCTCAATCCGACCATTGTTTACAAAATCGAAGCTGATGTCTGGAACTCGAAAGCATGACCAATCCCTTAATCCTGCCATTCAATGGCAAGACACCCAGAATCCACCCCAGCGCCTTCATCGCGCCGGGCTGCAAGATCATCGGCGATGTCGAAATCGGTCCTGAATCGAGCGTCTGGTATAATTGCGTGATTCGCGCCGACGTGAATTTCATCCGGATCGGCGCGCGCAGCAATATCCAGGACGGCACCACCATCCATTGCGACAGCGCCACACCGGCTACACCCAATGGCAATCCGACGATCATCGGCGACGATGTACTGATCGGCCATATGGTGATGCTGCACGGCGCGACGCTGGAAGACCGGGCCTTTGTCGGTCTGAGCACGACGGTGATGGACGGTTGCGTGATCGAGGGCGACGCGATGCTCGCCGCGGGGGCCACACTGACCCCCAATAAACGTATTCCCTCGGGTCAGCTCTGGGCCGGGTCACCGGCGAAATATATGCGCGACCTGACCGAACCGGCCATTGCGGGCATGCGCATGGGTGTTGCCCATTATGTCGAGAATGCCAAGGCGCACAAGGCGGCCATCGACGCCCTGAACTAGCGCAGCCGGCTTGTCATCGCGTCCATCTCGGTCTGCTGACGGTCCACTTGGGCCTGCACGACGTTCCGCTGCTCAGCAATGATGTCGGTTCCGCCGGTCTGGCCGTTGGCCGATTCGCGTTCGAGCTGGGTCCGGTAAAGCGCATCAATGTCCGCCAATGCTTCGACCGAAGGACTGCGCAACATTTCCAGCGCGGCCAGCTCCACATGCGCGGCGACCCATGATTCGCTGGACATCGCTGCATTGCGCGCAGCATCCACACGTTTTTTTACCGCCGGAAGTTTTGTCTGGAACTGTCGATGCGCGGTGCCGCTTCTCGTCACGGCTGCGTTGAGCTTGCTTTGCAGCTCTGCAGACAGAGAGACCGTTGTCGGGGCGGGGACCGCCGATTCGTCCACCGCCGCTACGTCTTCATAAGGGCGCTTCTGAAGCGACGGAAAATCGCCCTGCTGCATCGCGCAACCGGATAGCGTAACGGTGACAATCGCCACCAAAGCGGGGAGTTTTTTCATTGCTCAGTCTTTAGGATAGGCTTATCCTGTCTGCAACGGCGAATATCCTCGGATGAAGTGGAGCATTGCCGGGTCTCGTGAATAGCCAAAATCGCCTTAAGCCGGTTGACAGCACCAGCCTCATCGGTTAGCTGGCCACTCTTTCCAGCGTGGGCCGAAAGACTCGCGTTGACGTGCTTGTGCGCTGGAACCATAAATTTGAAACGGAAAAATAGCCATGTTCGCAATTGTGCGCACCGGCGGCAAACAATATCGGGTTGCCGCAGGAGATATTATCGCAGTCGAAAAACTAGCTGGCGAAGCTGGTGATTCGATAACTCTGGACGACGTTTTGCTGGCCGGAGACGGTGGCGACATGAAGGACCTCAAGGGCCTGACCGTTGCGGCTGAAATTATCGCCCAGGAAAAAGGCGAGAAGGTCATCATCTTCAAAAAACGCCGCCGGCATAATTATCGCCGCAAAAACGGCCATCGCCAGCAGCATACAGTGCTGAAGATCAGCGCGATCGGTTCTGAAAAGGCTCCGGCAAAGGCTGCTCCGAAGAAGGAAGCTGCTCCAGCTGCCGAGAAACCAGCCGCGAAAGCCAAGGCTGCTCCAGCTGAAAAGGGTCCGGCCGAAAAAGCACCAGCGAAAAAAGCTGCTGCGAAAACCGAAACAAAACCAGCTGCAGCCAAGAAGGCTCCAGCGAAGAAGCCAGCAGCCAAAAAGCCGGCTGCGAAGAAAGAGGACTAAACCATGGCACATAAAAAAGCAGGTGGTTCATCCCGCAACGGACGCGACTCAGCAGGTCGTCGTCTGGGCGTAAAAAAATTCGGCAGCGAAGCTGTTGTCGCCGGTAATATTATCATCCGCCAGCGCGGAACCCAGACCCATGCGGGTCGCAATGTCGGTATGGGCAAGGATCATACCCTGTTTGCGCTCGTTGACGGCAAAGTGGAATTCCACAAGGGCAAGCTCGGTCGCAAATATGTGTCCGTCGACCTCATGGCGGAAGCCGCAGAATAACCGGATAATCGATAAAGGGTTATCCTCCAGCAGGATGACCCGGCAGGTTCCACGGAACCACCAATTTCAGGGAGAGGGTCATCCTCTCCCTTTTTTTGTCTCTCCCTGTCATAACGTCACGGTCTTGTAACGGTGACCCGCTAGCGGGCTAATCCATCAAGGCAGGGGCGTCACGTGCATGATGATGGAGAGTCCCGATGTTTTCTGTAACACCAAGATTGCTGTTAAGACCCGGCTGGCCCGAGGATATCGATACGCTGTTCGCAGCGATCAATGATGAATCACTTGTCCGCAATCTGGCACGCGCGCCCTGGCCCTACACGCGCGATGATGCCGCACAATTTCTCGCCACTCCCCGGCCTGTGCTGCAGCCCAATTTCCTGATCTTTCGTCGCGATGGCCAGGAACCGCGTCTTCTCGGCTGCATCGGTTTCGGAGACGATGGCTATGGACATATCGAACTGGGATACTGGATCGCCCGGGACCACTGGGGCCGCGGCTATGCGACCGAGGCTGGCTGCGCCGTTCTCGACATTGCCAGGACGCTTGGCCATCCGGAAATGCAGGCCGAGCATTTTGCCGATAACCCCGCTTCGGGAAAGGTGCTGAGGAAACTGGGTTTCAGGCCGACCGGCCGGACCACTCCGCGTTTTTCAAAAGGACGGGGCCAGGAAGCCGATGCCGTGCAATTCACACTTTCGCTGTCAGAAGATGATTCTGCGGACGATGTGATGCGAGACCTCGCGGCGTGATGTGATGCTCAGGCAACTTTCTTCAAAGGCTCCGGTTTGCGCCGGTCGTCCAATGTAGAGAGCTCAGCCGAATCGGTCTCCGCAACCATGATCGCGGCTTCATATTCGCTCTCGGCGAGCCGGATGAGGTCGCGGTCATCAATATCCCAGGGATGAAAGCCCGGCTTGAAAAATTGCACCAAGGGCCACAGCGTCCGCCGGAACGGTGCCGGGCCAACCAGCGCATAACGGGCCAGTCCGGTCCAGGCGCGGAACCCGGATATGCCATCTTGCCGCAGCAGGTCGATCACACCTTTTGTCCGGTTGATTGTAAAGCCGAGGGTGATTTTGGCCATGAACAGGCTGCGAACAAACCAGCGCTTGAGCGGATTCCAGTCTCTGGTGACATATAGCCAGGTATCATAAGCCACACCCTTATGCTCGACCTCTTCCGAAGCATGCCATAGCCAGAGGTTGCGCTGATGCTCGTCGGCATTTTCAAAATGCTTCGGATTGGCAATTACCTCAGCCGCCAGGATTGCGGTGATATGCTCGATGCACATGGTCGCTACCAGATGCGCGATTTCCGGTCTGGCCCGGATACCATTCACGACATCAGCGATGGTTTGCTCCAGCCGTGAAATATCCAGATCACAGTCGATCAAATGCTCGTTAAAACAATGATGCTCGCGACTATGGGTCGCCTCCTGCTGGATGAAGGCGCGGATTTCTCCCTGCAATTTTGGCGGCACCTGGTTGCGGAATTTCCTGAGCGAATCGATGAAAAAAGTTTCGCCTTTCGGGAAGGTCACCGACAAGGCGTTGAAAAAGGCCGATGCAAAAGGATCACCACCGATCCAGCGGCGACGTTCGATCGATTCTCTGGCAAAATACCGGTTACGGGATTTAATATGGAGATCGTCAGGCGTCGCGCTCTTCTGTGCATGATCGGGTTCGGTCGCCGCTGCGGCGATGGGTGGCTTCCTGCCCATATCTTTTCGTCTACCTTCCTGGAAATCAACATCAACGCGACCGCTTTTGGTTAAGCGTTTTCTAGATAAGGAAGGTTAAGGATACGCGTGGCAACATACTTAAAATGCTTGGTTTACAATTCGTTATCACGATGAAAACCGGCGGAATTGCGGGTTTTCCACAAATTGGTGATTACAATATTCTGGTTTATTTGCGCCGGTAGCGGAAATACCAGACATCATGCCCCTGACGGCGTGCCTTGGCTTCGTAGCGCGTCTCCGGCCAGCCGCCGGGACGGACCATCCAGTCTTTCGGGCTTTCACACAGCCAGTCAAATTCGTCACGCTGGTTCATGATCATGCAGGCCCATTCCAGATAGACCGGATGATCGGTGCCGAAACGGAATTCCCCGCCCGGTTTCAGCTTGGCGGCAATCAGGTCCACCGGCCCGTGGTTCATGAAGCGCCGCTTGGCATGGCGCGCCTTTGGCCAGGGATCGGGATGCAGTAGGTAGACGAAGCTCAGCGAACCGTCGGGGATCCGTTCGAGCACATCGAGCGCATTGCCCATATGCAGGCGGACATTGCCCAGATGGCCGTCGCGGATATGCTGCAACGCGCCAACCACGCCGTTGAGATAGGGCTCGCAACCGATAAAACCGTGATCGGGCAGCATGTCGGCGCGCGCGGCAAGATGCTCACCGGCGCCAAAGCCGATTTCGAAATGCAGCGGGCGGTCGCCGCCAAACAGCGACTTGGCCGATACAGGACCCTCCACCGGCACCGCGATTTGCGGCAGCAGCTTTTCCACCAGTTCGACCTGCTGATCACGCAATGCATGGCCCTGCCGCCGCCCGTATAGCTGGCGAATGGTGGTCGGGTCACCTTCATTTGAAACGGTCATCGTTCGAAAACTTCTACTGGCAAGATCGTTTTCAGATAGCGGCCTTCAGCGCATCTACGAGATCAGTTTTTTCCCAGGTGAAGAAATCGCCGTCTGCCTTGCGACCGAAATGGCCATAAGCGGCGGTCGGGCTATATATGGGCTTGTTCAGGCCGAGATGGGTACGAATGCCCTTTGGTGTGAGCCGCACCAGCTGTGGCAGGATTTCTTCCAGTTTCTCTTCGCTCACCTTGCCGGTGCCATGCAGGTCGACGTTGATCGACAATGGCTCTGCAACGCCAATCGCATAAGACAACTGGATCGCGCAGCGCTTCGCGAGACCGGCCGCCACGATATTCTTCGCCAGATAACGGGTGATATAGGCTGCCGAGCGATCGACCTTGGTCGGATCCTTGCCGGAGAAAGCGCCGCCGCCATGAGGGCTGGCACCACCATAAGTGTCGACGATGATCTTGCGCCCGGTGAGACCGGCGTCGCCGTCCGGGCCGCCAATTTCAAACCGGCCGGTCGGGTTGACGTGAATCACCGTCTTGTCGGTGATGAAGCCTTCCGGCAGCACCTTATGAAACACGCCCATCACATAGTCGCGCAATTCCTCGTAAAGCGCAGGATTGTCGCTGTCCTTGTAATAGCCCGGTGCGTGCTGCGTCGAGACCACCAGAGCAACAGCCTCTACCGGCACTTCATTGACGTAGCGCAGGGTCACCTGACTCTTGCTGTCCGGCTCCAGAAACGGCGCCCTGCCGCTGTGGCGATCGGCGGCCATCTGCTTCAATATTTCATGCGAATATTGCAACGTAGCCGGCATCAGATCGGGGGTTTCGTCGCTGGCATAGCCGAACATGATGCCCTGGTCGCCGGCGCCTTCGTCCTTGTTACCGCTTTCGTCCACGCCCTGTGCGATATGCGCCGATTGCGGGTGCAGATAATTTTCAAATGTCAGATTCTGCCAGTGGAACCCGTCCTGCTCATAGCCGATTTTCTTAACGGTCTCGCGGACAGCGGTCTGGATTTCCTCCTGAGCACCCGGTGCCCAATTTCCGTCCGTATCGATCATGCCCGAACCGCGCACTTCTCCGGCAAGAATCACCCGGTCGGTGGTGGTCATCGTTTCGCAAGCGACCCGTGCTTCGGGATCCTTCGAAAGAAACAGATCGACGATGGCATCAGAAATCTGGTCCGATACTTTGTCGGGATGGCCTTCAGAGACCGATTCGGAGGTGAAGATAAATTCTGAACGCATGGCAAAATCCTGATTTTGAGCCGAAACAACATCAGCTTTAGGGACATAAGGAAATGTTTATATGTGCTTTAACGACCGCGCACGCGGATAGCAATGGCAGATAGCAGCAAAAGCAGCGCCAGACCGAGCGACAGCAGATTGCCGTACCGTGCAAATAATGTGGGTGCCTTCGCCTGCGGCAGGCGGCTGTCAATCCGGCCGGCCTGACCCATCGGGATGCTGGCTCTGACCATTCCGTTCGCGTCAATCACCGCCGAAATGCCGGTCGGCGTGGAACGGATCACCGGCAGTCCCTCTTCAATCGCCCGCAAGCGCGCCTGAGCCAGATGCTGCGGCGGTCCCCAGCTGCCGAACCAGGCATCATTGGACGGATTGAAAATGAAATCCGGGCGATCATCGGGATCGACAACCTGTCCCGAGAAGATGATCTCGTAACAGACTTGAAGACCAGCCTTGCCGAACTTGCCGAGATCGAAAGATCGGGCTCCGGGACCCGGCCAGAAATCAAAGTCTCCGGGTGCCAGACGGGACAGGCCGATAGCGGATAAAAGCGGCCGCATCGGCAGATATTCGCCATAAGGCACGAGATGGGCCTTGTCGTATCGCCCGATCAACTCATGCTCGGAATCCATCGCAAAAACGCTGTTGCGGGCGCCGATCGCGTGGCCTTCCGCTTCGTCAAATTCGAGCTTGAGCGCGCCCAGCACCAGCATATCGCCCGGCTTCATCATTCCGCCAAGTTGCTGACGAACAAATTCCGGTGGGCGCCCATAATAATAGCGGGCCGGATAGCCGGTCTCGAGATAATCGGGTATCGCCGCTTCCGGCCAGAAGATGATGCGCGGCTTATCGTCTTTCCGGAGTGTCAGTTCGGCGAGCTTCGCCAGATTCTGCTCTTCATAGCCGGCTTTCCATTTGTCCTGCTGGCCAATATTCGGCTGAACCACAGTGATCAGCGGCTGTTCCGGTGACATCTGCGGCGCCTGCTGATGCGGTATCAACGCAAGGCCCGCAAAAATAACGATCAACGGAACGGCAGGTTTCCAGCGCTTCTGGCAGAGCAACCACAGGCCACCGGCTCCAACAAACAGCAGCGCCGACAAGCCGTAGGATCCGATAAACATGCTGAGGCTGGTCATCTGGCCAAGCGGCAGCGCAATCACTCCCAACGGATTCCAGATAAATCCGCTGAACACCCAGCTTCTCAGCCATTCGGCAATGATCCAGAATGCGGCAAGAGCGAAAATGAATGCCAGCGGCCTGGCTTTCCCGATCAACCACGCACCCAGTCCTGCCAATGCCGGGAAAATCGCCAGATAGAGCGACAGCAGCACCACAGCGACATATCCCAGCCATTCGGGCATCGCAGCCTGGAAGGTAAACGCCTTGGCAATCCAGTTGAGGCCGATGATGAAATGGCCAAGGCCGAACAGCCAGCCAGCCAGAAAAGCGGCTTTGCGGCTTTGGGCCTGCATCAATATTGCCATCCACAGAGCCAGCATCAGCAGCGTCAGCGGCCAGAGGTTCAGTGGCGCAAAGCCGGTCGCGCTGATCCCGCCGGCAAGCAGCGAAATTCCGTAAGGATGGCGGGCTATCATATCTTGAAGTTTGGACACCGACGGCTTTTGCCGTGTTCGGGGCTGCCATTCAATTGCTAATTGCCGGACCACGGATTTCATTGCTATCATATACCTATGAACCTGATCTCATTCCTGATGTTCGCGCTGTCGCAACCGGCCACGAGCCAAGCCGCACCGCTCTCAGAAATACAGGGCCGTGATCTTTCCTGTGTAGCCGTCCTCGCGATCATGGCGTCGGAACAGGAGCGCGGCGTGACCAGTGCACTTGACTATCCTTTGCTCACCGAACGCGGCGCGATCTATGCCGGTCTGGTCGGGGAACGGATCATGAGTGAGACCGGCCGAACCAGGGAAGAGGTACGGCAAGACATATTGGAAGCGGTCGCGGCGCAACAAGCCAAGGGCGGCAATGGCGCGGAGGCAGACGAGGTCGTCAAAGCGGAAATGACCAAATGCCTGCCCTTGCTTGATGCCCTAGTACCGCCCAAGCCCAAGCCCGACCTCAACCAGTGCGCCGGGATGCTGCAGCTTGCCTATGAGGAAGTCCATGACCGCGAAGGCCTCTCCAAGACGGCGCAGGACCTCAAGACTCTTGCCGCTGTTCTCGACAGCCGCGCACGCGACAAGATGCGCGCCGAAGGGCTCAGCGGTCAGGAGAGCGATATCATGCTGACCCAGGAACGCGAAGCCATGCTGGCCGACGCCAGACAAAAGGAGGCGCTCGGTCAGGGCTCCGACCTCGACTATGACCATTGTTTCACTCTCGCCGCACCCGAAGACAAAGGCCGCAAATATGAACACTGAACCGTCGGATGCTTTACGTCCGTTCCATCTCGCATTTCCGGTGCGCGATCTCGAGGAAGCGCGGAAATTTTACGGCGGCCTGCTTGGCTGTGCAGAAGGCCGCAGTGACCCTCACTGGATTGATTTCAGCCTCTACGGCCATCAGATTGTTACCCATCTCGACGCGCATCATGATAATCGTCAACTGATCAACCCGGTCGATGGCGAGCAGGTGCCCGTCCCCCATTTTGGCGTGGTGTTGACGATGTCCGGATGGCAGGCGCTGGCTGACCGTCTAACGGCAGCAGACATCGCCTTTGTCATCGCACCGACGATCCGCTTCAAGGGACAGGCTGGCGAACAGGCAACGATGTTTTTTCAGGATCCAAGCGGCAATGCACTCGAGTTCAAGGCCTTTGCCAGCGACGATCAACTGTTCGCCAAGGATTGAAAATCAGGGAAGCCTAGGCTTCGTGCTCGCATTTCCAGCGTTCCAGTGCATCTTCCAGTTGCCGCTCTGCCATGTCACGGGCCGAATCGCGGGGTAGACCGAGCGAGCCGGACAAACGGTCGCCGATCAGCGCATCGCCCAGGGCCATAAGAACCAGAGCCAGCGTATCATCATGCTTTTCCCGGTCTTCGTGCCCGCCTTCGCCAATATCATCGACCAGCGCATGGATGGCATCGACAATCGGGTCGAGCGCGTCCTCGTTGCCGGTCAGCATCATCCACGACCAGAGCGCCGCCCCGCCCTGCTTGTCGAAAGCGTCGAACGTCAGGTCGACAATATCGCGCACTGTCCCTTCGCCGGTACGGGATTTCAGGATCGCCTGCGCGATCATTCCGCAAACCTCGTCTGACAAATAAGCTGCCAGCGCCTTTTGCAGGCCGGACGCGGAACCGAAATGGTGCAATAGATTGGCGTGGGTGCGACCGATACGGGCGGCAACCGCTTTTAATGTAACCGATTGCGGGCCTGTTTCGATCAGCAAATCGCGGGCCGCGGCCAGTGCCATGTTACGGCTTGCTTCGGGGGACAGACGTCGCTTCGCTATTGACATTTATGTTAGTAACCTTATTGTGAATACCCTGACTATAGGCCGCATTCCGCAAAATGGAAACATCCGATGAACATCCTTAGCTCCGTCAATGCCGAACCGGAAACCATCCAGACGCCAACACCGGCGGGTCATGAAATTACGCCGCGCGACCGTCGTTTCGGGCGGGAAGAGGGTTATAATCCCGGAAAATACTGGCAAAATGGCGATCCCGTTGCGACAGCTTTCTACAATTGCCTGTCGCTCACCTTTCCGCGTGGCGAGGCTTTTTTCATTGAAAGCGTAAAAGCATTCCGGGACCATGCGCCCGAAAAGCTGCAAAACGAAATTCGCGCCTTCGTAAAACAGGAAGTGATCCACAGCCGCGAACATCTGGCGCTCAACCGCCGGGTCGAAGAAAACGGCTATGACGCCAGCCGGATAGAACAGCGCATTACCGAATCGCTGGCGATGACCGAAGGCCGGCCGAAAATAACCAATCTGGCGGCCACCATGATCCTCGAGCATTTTACCGCGATCATGGCACAGCAATTTCTGGCCAATCCGCAGCATTGGGAAAATTCCGACGAGGAAACCGCCGACCTATGGCGCTGGCATGCACTGGAAGAGATTGAACATAAGGGTGTCGCCTATGACACATGGCTCTATGCGACGCGCGACTGGAGTCGGCGAAAACGCTGGCAGGTGAAGGCGGTGATGATGATATTGATCACCCGCAATTTCTGGGGAAACCGCTGGCGTGATACGCTCGACCTGCTGGCGCAGGACGGCATCACCGGATGGCGTGTAAAAATGAAGCTGCTAAAATTCCTGCTCTTCAAGCCGGGTATCGCCCGGGCGATTATCATCCCCTGGTGCAAATTTTTTCTACCCGGATTTCATCCGTGGAACGAGGACGACCGGCATCTGATCCAACGGGCCGAAAGCGAATATGAAGCAGCGATAACGGGACGACCGGCGACAGCCTAAGCCAGGGTCCTAAAGCACTGCAATCAATGCGCCGCTCTGCTGACGTCTACCTTGTCGATCCATTCCGGAAAAAAGCTGGGCTCGCGATTGGACCAGCCCGGCGCGGTCGCGGCGGCCTCGCTGATCGATTGCAGCAGACCCTTGCGGGTTTTCGGGTGAAGATGGGGAAGCGACGCCGCCGCACAAAATGCGCCGGGCAGCCACGGGCGCGATTCCGGACCAAGCAGACGTTCATACAGAAAACGGAACGCCGGAAAGCTGTGGATACGGCCCTGCCCCAGATCAAAGGCGGCCAGCGAAATCAGCGACGGCATGAATGCCTCGATACTGTCGATCGCACAATCTTCGGGAATGGCTTTGCGAATTTCATCGATACGCCGGTATAAGGACATTTGCACCTTGATCCCGGCCTCTTCGACCTTGTCGCGCGACCATGTTTCAATCGCGTCGGACCGTACAAGCCCGACGTCCAGCGACCGCCGGATATAGCGTTGGGTCGCAGAGCTAAAGCCTGCGAATTCCTTCATCTCGGCCAGCGTCATGGCGCCGGGAACCGCTTGCATTTCCTTGGGCATGTCCGCGCGTCTCCTCGTAGGTTCATCCCACTCAGCCATTTGACCCGAACATGGTTAGTATTTGGTTAAACATGTGCGATTTTATTCCGTGCACAGATCAAAAATCCCGGAAATTGCGCGCCGGACGTGGAACGTTTCGACCAACCGCTAGCCTGTTTCGACCGGGCACGATTCCACTAGAGACAATTGATACCATATTGGCCTAAGCTGCCTCGAAACCATGAATTGAATATATATGAGAAAATTTGAACTGGGAAACCACAAGCCGTCGGTCGGACATCAGGTTGCAATCCTGTCGATACTCGGCTTCTGGCTTTTCTATGTCATCATCCTGACCCTGCGTGTCTCGGTCGGTGACTGGCCCGCACAGGGCGAAATGGCGATGCGCCGTATTGTCGTGACAATATTCGGCATCGGCATCACCTATCTGCTCTATCTGCTTTTGCGGCAGTTCGAGGGCAAGGCCCTTTCGACACGGATCATTACGGCATTTGCCGCCGCCATTCCCTGCGCGATCATCATCGCTTCATTCAACCATTATGTCTTCAATGTCTATTATCCGGAAAGTCTGTGGGACGAGGCGCATGTCGAGGAAATGCGCAAATATATGTCGCAGGACAATTTTGCATTCAAAGCTGTTTTCGAAGATGCCACTTCGCGCTTTTTCTTCATCGTCAGCTGGACGTCCTTGTATCTGACCCTAAGCTATGCCGGAGAAGTCCGGCAGATTGAACGCAAGGCCGCCCGCTTCGCGCAGGCCGCGCAGGATGCGGAACTGCGCTCGCTCCGCTATCAGGTCAATCCGCACTTCCTGTTCAACACGCTCAACAGCCTCAGCACGCTGGTGATGCGAAGCCAGCCGGAAGAAGCGGAGGAGATGATCCTCAATCTTTCGAAATTCTATCGCACCAGCCTGTCGGGTGATCCGCTGGAGGATGTGCCCTTGTCGGAAGAAGTGCATCTGCAAAATCTCTATCTGGATATCGAAGCCGTCCGTTTCCCCGAACGGCTCCGGACAAAGGTGAATATCCCCGACGATCTGCTTGGCGTCCTCGTGCCCGGCCTGATCCTGCAGCCGCTGGTCGAGAACGCGATCAAGCATAGCGTCGCGCACAGCAAACGCCCGGTGACTATTACGATCAGCGCCCGCTCTGATGGCGATAACCTGATCCTGACAGTGTCCGATGACGGCGATCCGCGTCCGGTCGATCTGCACGATGATGGCACGAGCAGCGGTATCGGCCTCGCCAATGTCCGGGACCGGCTGGAAACCCGCTTTGGCCGCCAAGCCGGCCTTCAGACTGTACGTCCGGCAGAAGGTGGTTATATTGCCCAACTTACCTTACCGTTGATGCTGGATAATCCATGATTGAAGACATCGAAGCCAAACCGCTCAAAACACTGATCGTCGACGACGAACCACTGGCAATCGAACGCCTGCAGCTGCTCTGCGCGCGACAGCCGGATATCGACCTGATCGGGACCGCCAGCGATGGCGAAGCCGCGCTGCGCCTTACCGAGCAATTGAAACCCGACCTGCTGCTGCTCGACATTGCCATGCCCGGCAAGGACGGACTGGACGTCGCGCGGGCCCTGTCCGGCAAGGACGATGCCCCGGCAATAATATTTGTCACCGCCTTTGACCGCTTTGCCGTCGAGGCCTTTGATGTGGCGGCGATCGACTATGTGCTGAAACCGGTCGAGAACGAGCGGCTGACGCTGGCCATATCCCGCGTTCGCGAACGCAAGGCAGAACCACGCAGCGACGGCGTGGAAGAATCGCCCTGGGCGGAAGAATTCTGGGTGCCCTATAAATCGGAGCTGCGCCGCATCGTCTCGTCGGAAATCGACCGGGTCGAGGCCGAACGCGACTATATGCGGCTGCATGTCGGCGCGGTCAGCTATCTGCTGCACCAGACCATCACCGGCCTGGAGGAACGGCTCGACCCGGACGAATTCATCCGTCTGCACCGTTCGCATCTGGTCCGGCGCGACTGGATTGCCGGCCTGCGCCATGACGGCGGCGGCGTGTGGATGGCCTGCCTGAAATGCGGCACCGAAATCCGCATCGGCCGGACCCATCTGGCAGAAGCGAAAAAGCTGGCGGGACGGTAGCAATGACAAACCCCATCGAGAGCTTCCGCCCCCCAAGCATCAGAATCTCGCAATGAGTGGACCGGATATAGCCTCTACATCACATCAAGCATCATAAGACACTGCATGATCATGTGGTTCTGTTGCGTGTCGAAACCAGACCTGCCGCCAGAGACGTCGCAGCGATTGCGCCGATGTCCGCAGCAGTAGTAAAAGCGGGCGTTCGCCGAGGACTAAATTGCCCTCGGTGTTCTCGCATATTTTCTCAGAAAGATCATTATCATTGCTGGGCCAATCACGAGCGGTCCAAATAATATTAGCGCGACCGGCAAATCAAGCTCGGCATATATTTCAGTCACTGGCGCGCGTACGGCAATGATAAATGCCCAAATCATGCGGGCCAGATGACGGCTTATTCTGAGCATAGCGCGTTGCCGGGCGTTGCGGAAGAAATGCACATCTCCAGCGAGCAATATGATCGGAATGGCCAATATGACCAAAGGACCAATCAGCGGGATATTTCCACCCATGATTTGAGGAATAGCCATCGCCAAAAATATGGCGACGACGATAATCTCGAATATGAAAAATCCATACTCCATCCTCCTGGTCGTCGTAGAACCAGGCTTCAGGGCCAAGATGGCGGTGCCGACGGCATATACCGCTGTAAGCGCCGCGACCAGAAGAGGAGGTGCCATGCGTACGGATAGCAGAATCAAGGAACTGATGGCGACAATCAAAATACAGGTTGAAAAAACTCTGCCAGCCAGAACATGTATGTTGCTCCCCTTTCGGGTCGACAACGCGATAATTGCGGCAACCAGCCCGACTAGCCCGATTGCAATATGCGCATAATAGCTCAAGGCATCGAACGGAGCCGGATTGGACAGGTCAACCGGATCGACGGGTATCATCAACAATCCTCCGTTCATTTTCAGAAATATTCGTATCGCTTGTGACTTATACTATTGTCAACGTCCGCCAGGGGCCAATAGCAAGCAAAGATCCGGCTTTCCTATGAGCAGCAAAATAGGTTGTTTCCGTCTTTCTCTGTTTTCGAAATGGAGCGCATGACATGATGGTCGCAGCGATTGGGGGGCAGACAGACCGCGAAAAACTCTTCGACAAGACACCGGTGAAAGGCCTATCCAGTGCCTCCTCCAACCGGGACCTTCGGACATCGTGTTGACACTGAATATTCTCATCATTCTGTCTGTGATCGCAACCGGCCTGCTGCTGCTCGCGCCGCGGCTGTCAAAATCGCAGGTCTGGCGGGCGACGGTGACGCCGCTGGCCTCGATCATCGGCAGCGGGTTTCTCGTACTCGCGCCGATATTGGTGTCGGATTACGGCTATATCGCGCCAGCGATCATGGCTGGCCTGTGTCTCGGGGCCTATCTGTTCGGAGCGGCGATCCGCTTCAATATTTTCCACCGCAATGTCCGCAAACCGGTCCAGAATGACGGCGTCGACCGGCTGGAAATCGCCGCATCCTGGGCGCTGGTCTTCGCCTTCACCATTTCGGTCGGCTATTATCTCAACCTGTTCGGCGCCTTCGGGGTCAGCCTGACACCCTTCGACAGCACTGCCAATGCCAAGCTGCTGACCTCGGCCATCTATATCCTGATCCTGATCGTCGGCTGGACCCGAGGATTCAAGGCACTGGAGAAGATGGAATATAGCGCCGTGACGCTGAAACTGGCGATCATCGTCGGCCTGCTGGTTGGCCTGACCTGGTATTTCTACCAGAAGGCGAGCGCAGCAACGCTCTTTGTCCATCCGCCGTTGCTTTCCGGCTGGCCCGCGATCACGCTCGCTTTCGGACTGATCATCACGGTGCAGGGCTTTGAAACCTCGCGCTATCTTGGCCGGAATTATGATGCTGCGACCCGGATCAAGTCGATGCGCCTCGCCCAGATCGTCAGCGCGGTGATCTACATGATCTATATCGGCCTGTTCGCCTATAGTTTCGAGCGCGAGCAATTCGCCCTGACCGAGACCGCGATTATCGACATGATGGGAATCATCACACCGATATTGCCGCTGCTGCTGGTGGCCGCTGCGCTGGCGGCGCAGTTCAGCGCGGCCATCGCCGATACCAGCGGATCCGGCGGGCTGGTCGAGGAACTGACCAAGGGTCATGTGAAAGCGCGAACCGGCTATGCAATATTGGTCGGGATCGGCCTGTTCCTGACCTGGAGCGTCAATATTTTCCAGATCATCGCTTATGCCAGCCGCGCCTTTGCGCTTTATTACACGCTGCAATCGGTGATCGCGGCACGGCGGGCCTTCCTGATTCCAGGCAACCGCCTCAAGGGATTCGGTTTCATCCTGCTGGCCATGCTCGGGACGATGATCATATTGTTCGGCAATGATGTCGAATCGTCGAACGCCTAGGCATTCGTTACGTCGTTATCCTCTTGGCCGCGCCTGCGGATAGGTGCCCAGCACCCGCACGTTGTTGCAGTAGAAGCTCAGTTCCTCGAGCGCCCGGTCGACGGCCGGATCGCCGGGCGCACCCTCGATATCGGTATAGAATTCGGTGGCGGCAAAACTGCCACCCTGCTGGTAGCTTTCCAGCTTGGTCATGTTGACGCCGTTGGTCGCAAAGCCACCCATCGCCTTGTACAGCGCAGCGGGAACATTTTTGACCTGGAATATGAAGGTCGTCATTAGCGGGCCATCGCTTTCCGGCTTCGCCGCTTCGGGTGCCAGGACGACAAACCGCGTGATATTGTGCGGCGCGTCCTCGATTGCGTCGGCGACCGGCTGCAGACCATAAATTTGCGCGGCGAGTTTCGGAGCGATTGCGGCAGCATGCGGATCATCCTGCTGGGCGACAAAGGCAGCGGCGGCGGCGGTATCGGCATAGGCTACCGGAATGATACCGCGCTTGCGCAGATAGTGGCGGCACTGGCCGAGCGCCTGCGGATGGCTCATCGCGGTCTTGATATCGGCGTCAGCCGATTTGGCCATCAGACAATGCTCGATCTGCATGAAATATTCGTCGACAATATACAGGCCCGATTCGGGGAGCAGAAAGTGGATGTCGGCGACCCGGCCGTGCAGCGAGTTTTCGATCGGAATAATCGCACATCCCGCCGCCCCGTTTTTCACGGCATCAATCGCATCCTCGAATGCAAAGCAGGGAACCGGCAGGCCCTCCGGCGCATAGTCGAGCGCAGCAAGATGCGAATTGGCGCCGGGTGCCCCTTGAAAGGCAATCGCCTTTGCCGGCATTTCTGCGCCTTTTTCGGTCATTTTCCTGACCATACCCAGTGCGTTTTTCGGAAAGCTGTCCATCATGCCCCTCTTTTACTGCGTTGCGATAGTCGAACGGAACATGGAGGGGCAAGAAATTAGTGGCCTCTCTGCCGGTACCCATCACATTTTGTAACTATATTTGCGTCTTTTGCGGCAATTGAGGCCTTGCGTTGGTCCCTCGCCCTCTTTACAGACAGCACAAATTTGGCAGGCCCATGGCCGCCGCTCACTCAGGGGTTTGAGACAATTTATGAGCAACAATAACACCATCGCAGGCTGGGTACTGGCCGGCGGCATCGCCGCTCTCGGTTTCTCCATTGTCAGTGGCAAATATTTCCACGCCGGCAAGCACGAGCGTCCCGAAGTCATGGGCTATGTAATCGACGGAGTGGAAACCGCCGGTGGCGCTGACGCAGGGCCGGCGATCGAAACATTGTTGCAGACCGCCGATATCGCCGCTGGCGAGAAGGTCTTTGCCAAATGTGCGGCCTGCCACACTATCAACCAGGGCGGAGCCAATGGCATCGGTCCGAATCTATACGCAGCCATGGGCAAACCGCACGGCCATGTCGCCGGCTTTGCCTATAGCGACGCGCTGAAAAGCGTTCCGGGCAACTGGGACTGGACCGCCATGGACGCCTGGCTGACCTCGCCGCGCAAATATGCCAATGGCACGAAGATGACCTTTGCCGGACTCGGCAAGGCTGAAGACCGCGCCAATCTGATGGCCTATCTGAACGCACAGGGTTCGAACCTGCCTCTTCCGGCGGCTCCCGTCGTCGAAGCACCTGCGGAAGAAACGGCTGAAGCCGCTGCCGAAGCAGGCGCTGATGCCGAAGCTGCGGAAGCGGTTGCAGCAGACACGGCGGCGGCGGCAGAATAGGCTCGCCGCCCGGATTGCCCTAGCTGCAATCCAGATCGTAAAATTGCTGGATAATCGCCCAGGCTTCGTCGCCGGTTTCGACAAATTGAAACAGTTCGAGATCCTTGCGGCTGATTGTCCCCTCGTCGGCCAGCGCATCGAAGTTGATCACGCGGCTCCAGAAATCCTTGCCGAACAGCAATATTGGCAGTTTTTCCATCTTGCCGGTTTGCACCAGCGTGACCAGTTCGAGAAATTCGTCCAGCGTCCCGAAGCCGCCCGGAAATACCGCCACCGCTCTCGCCCGCAAGAGGAAGTGCATCTTGCGCAGAGCGAAATAGTGGAACTGGAAGCTCAGTGACGGTGTGACATATTCATTGGGTGCCTGTTCATGCGGCAGGACAATATTGAGCCCGATCGACTCTTTGCCCACATCCGCAGCACCGCGATTGGCCGCTTCCATGATCGACGGACCACCGCCGGAACAGACTACGAAGTCGCGCTTGCCATCGCTGGAAATTCCGCAGGCGCTGGCGAGCCGGGCCAGATGGCGCGCCTCGTCATAATATTTGGCTTTCTCTTTCAACCGCTGTGCGATCTTCAGGGATTCGTCATCGGTCGCCGCCTCGATCAGCGCGTCGGCATGTTCCGGCGCGGGGATACGGGCGGATCCGTACATCACCAACGTCGAGCCGATGCCGGCTTCATCGAGCAGCATCTCCGGCTTCAGCAATTCCAGCTGAAAGCGGACGGGGCGCAATTCTTCACGGAGCAGGAACTCGGTATCCTGAAAGGCCAGCCTGTATGCAGGGTCCCGCGTCTGGGCCGTGCTGATATCGGCCTTTTCGGCAAATTCAGCTTCCTGCTTGGCGTGGTGAAAACGGTTGTCTTTGAGATCTTTGTTGGTCATGCGTCCGCCCTAAAGCAAAGATTTATGGCTGACCAGTGACCTTAGCGCTCTAGCGGCAATATCCGTTGCCGCTCATGTCGAGATGGAAATGGTCCCGGTGGGCCGCATTATAATTGGGGCTGAGAACGGTACCGAAGCGCTTGCAGGCGCTGTCGTGGATGGCGGCAAGAAACTGCATCTCCTGCCGTCCGCTTTTCCAGTTATTTTCCACGGTTATCCGCCGGCCGTCGGTCAGCACAAAGGCCGACACGTCGATCGCATTGGCATGCGCATGTTCCGACAATTTACCCGATCCGGCAATATTGCGGCAGCTGTAGCTACCCATGGTTTCAATGCGCTTCAGATCGCTGCCAAGATATTTGCGCGCCGCGCGTTTCACGGCAAATTCGGTCCAGGCGGCAAATTTACCGGCCAGCTCGCATTTTACCGGCCCCAGGTTGGTTACATCGGCGCCTACATCAAGCAGCTTGATACTGTCGATCTGGCTGCAGCCGCCACTGAAATGCCGGTTGGGCAAGGGAGAGAAGCGGACATTGGCTTTGCCGAGATCGGTGAAACACTGCCGAGCGGCGGGTGTGGGGTCAAAAGAACCGAGCCCGGCGGAGGCCTGTGGCCGTTGCGACTGACCGCTGTTGCCCGCCGGTATCGCCCCGCAAGCGCTGAGCAATAGGGAAGCCAAGGCCAGAAGTCCTGCAGTCCGACCGCGGCGTGTAATTTGTATTTTCATTTCCATGCCACGTTTAATGACAGAAGATGGTTAAATCCAAGCTGAAGATCATGGTTAAAAAATAATTACCAACCGAGCGAATCGGAGCGTGCGACAAGTTGCGACAAATTTAAGCTGGACCAACGGGTCTGCGAATCCCATGACAATATCATGTCCATCGGTCGAAAATTGAACAGCCTGCCAGCCTTCTGGCTGGTGCTGTCCATTCCTGCCATTCTGCTGGTCAGGGGATATTGGACGGGCGACATAATCGCGATGGACATGCTGCATCCGACGGGCGAATTTTCAGCCCGGTTCATGATCCTCGCCCTGATCATTACACCGCTTTCGGTGATATTCGGAAACCGGCGTTGGATCGGGTGGTTGATGAAGCGCCGCCGGTCCTTCGGACTTGCTGCCTTTGGATATGGTATGCTGCATCTGGTCTTCTACGTCATCGATATGGAGGCGCTGAAGCCGATTCTGGCAGAATTCTGGGCACCGGGAATCTGGACCGGATGGGCAGCGCTGATGTTATTTGTACCGCTGGCGATTACCAGCAACAACGCATCCATGCGATGGCTCAAGCAGGGCTGGAAACGATTGCAGCGACTGGCATATGCAGCTGCCTTGCTGACGCTGGCGCATTGGCTGTTGATACATGACGGCATCGGCGGGGCTCTCGCCCACTTTATTCCGCTATTGCTACTTGAGCTATTGCGAGGCATTATCATATATGCCAGAAGAAATAATGATATGAAGCAGCAAGACTCGCTGCAAACCGAACAGGTCTGGAGAAAATGACATGAAATATTCTGTAATAGCCGTTGCAACCGCCACGTTTCTTGCCACCGCCGGCCTGTCCGCCCCTGCCCTTGCTACCGGCAAGATGAGCTGCGAAGCAGGACCGCAGTCCGGCTGGAAAACGCGGGCAGAACTGGAAGCCAGTCTGGTCAAACAGGGCTGGACGATCAAGAAGTCGAAAGTCGATGGCGGCTGCTACGAAGTCTATGGCACCACGCCAGAAGGAGACCGGGTCGAAGCGTATTTTCACCCGGTATCGCTAGAAAAATTGCTGGTTTCACGCCGCGGAGAAATCCTGTTCCGGAAGAAATAGCCGGTTTCATTAGCAACCAAGAACGCGCTTGACATGCTGCGCCGCACAAGACAAAGCGGCGCCGGGCCACGCGGTCCCAACGCCGCGCGAGCTCTCTGTAAGGAGAAGCGTTTAAATGACTGATACTAATATACCGACGCCAGAATTGCGTCCTGACTGCCCGAATTTTTCTTCGGGTCCGACAGCCAAATTCCCCGGCTGGTCCCTCGACAAAATCAACACCATCGCCATGGGCCGTTCGCATCGTTCCGCGACCGGCAAGGCCCGCCTGAAATATGCTATCGACCTCAGTCGTGAGCTATTGGGCATCCCCGACGACTATCTGATCGGCATCGTGCCGGCTTCCGATACCGGAGCCGTCGAGCTGGCGATGTGGAATATGCTGGGCGCCCGTCCGGTCACCGTCGCTGCATGGGAAAGCTTCGGCAACGTCTGGATCCAGGACGCTGTCAAGCAGCTCAAGCCTGCCAATCTGACCGTCCTCGAAGCCGATTATGGCGAAATTCCCGACCTGACCACGATCGACAAGGGTGATGATGTTGTCTTCACCTGGAACGGCACGACTTCGGGCGCAAGAATTCCCGATACCGACTGGATTGCCGCCGACCGTGAAGGCGTCACCATCAACGACGCGACCAGCGCCGTCTTTGCCCAGCCTATGGACTGGTCAAAGCTCGATGCGACCACGTTTAGCTGGCAGAAGGTCATGGGATCGGAAGCCGCTCACGGCATGCTGATCCTCAGCCCGCGCGCCGTCGAACGGATTGAAAGCTACACCCCGTCCTGGCCGCTGCCGAAAATCTTCCGCGTGAAGAAGGGCGACAAGCTCAACACCGCGATTTTTGAGGGGGCTACGATCAACACGCCTTCGATGCTTGCAACCGAAGATTATATCGCTGCGCTCGAATGGGCACAGTCGATCGGTGGCTTGTCCGAACTGCACGCCCGCGCTGACCGCAACGCCAAAACCGTTCACGACTGGCTCGAAGCCACGCCGTGGATGCGCAATATGGTCAGCGATCCGGCCAAATGGACCAACACCGGCGTCTGCATGGTGTTCCAGGGCGACTGGTATGAAGGCCTCGACGACGATGCCAAGGCCTCCGTGCCGAAGAAAATCGCAGCAATGCTCGAGAAAATGGACATCGCCTATGATTTCAACGGCTATCGCGATGCACCGCCGTCGCTGCGCATCTGGTGCGGTTCGACCGTCGAGCAAGAAGACCTTCGCCGTCTGCTACTGTGGATCGAATGGGCCTATGCTCATGTGAAAGCCGAACTTTCCTAATATATGTGTCGCCCCGGCCAAGGCCGGGGCCCAAGCCAATGTCCGAGATATGCCGGCATTGGCTTGGAGGCCGCCCTGCGCTGGCCTGACGATCCCAAGAAGGAATAAAAAAATGCCAAAAGTACTTATTTCCGACAAAATGGACCCGAAAGCCGCCCAGATTTTCCGCGAGCGCGGTTGCGAAGTCGACGAAATCACCGGCCAGACCCCCGAAGAGCTGATGAAGATCATCGGCGAATATGATGGCCTCGCCATTCGTTCGTCGACCACGGTCACCCCCGAAATACTGGAAGCCGCGACCAATCTGAAAGTGGTCGGCCGCGCCGGTATCGGTGTCGACAATGTCGATATTCCGGCCGCTTCCGCCAAGGGTGTCGTGGTCATGAACACGCCGTTCGGCAACAGCATCACCACAGCAGAACATGCCATCGCGCTGATGTTCGCTCTCGCCCGCCAGCTTCCTTCTGCCGATGCCTCTACCCAGGCCGGCAAATGGGAGAAATCCAAATTCATGGGCGTCGAGCTGACCAGCAAGACGCTTGGCCTGATCGGTGCTGGTAATATCGGTTCGATTGTAGCCGAGCGCGCCATCGGTTTGCGGATGAAAGTTGTCGCTTATGATCCGTTCCTGACGGAAGAGCGTGCGGTTGAAATGGGTGTCGAGAAAGTTTCCCTGGACGACCTGCTCGCCCGCGCTGATTTCATCACCATGCACACGCCGCTCACCGACCAGACGCGCAATATTCTGTCAGCCGAAGCCCTTGCCAAAACAAAAGCCGGCGTCCGGATCATCAATTGCGCACGCGGTGGCCTGATCGACGAGGTTGCTTTGAAAGCAGCACTGGAATCCGGTCATGTCGCTGGCGCTGCCCTCGACGTTTATGCGCAGGAACCGGCGAAGGAAAACGCCTTATTCGGTACACCTAACCTGATTTGCACACCGCATCTCGGTGCTTCGACCAGCGAAGCACAGGTGAATGTCGCAATCCAGGTCGCCGAGCAAATGGCCGATTATCTGGTCAATGGCGGCGTCGAAAATGCGCTCAACATGCCAAGCCTCTCGGCTGAACAGGCGCCGAAGCTGAGGCCTTATATGGCGCTTGCCACCCAGCTCGGTTCTCTCGTCGGCCAGCTTGCGGCCGACCAGATCAAGGGCGTGGCCGTCGAAGTGGAAGGCGCAGCAGCCGAACTGGACCAGAAGCCGATTACGGCAGCGGTGCTGGCCGGACTGATGCGGGCCTATAGCGACACCGTGAATATGGTCAACGCGCCGTATCTGGCGAAAGAACGCGGTCTCGATGTCCGCGAGATCCGTCACGAGCGCGAAGGTGACTATCACACACTGGTCCGGGTATCGGTAACCACCGACGAAGGCGAAAAATCGGTTGCCGGCACCCTGTTCGGATCCTCCGGACCACGACTGGTCGAGATGTTCGGCATCAAGGTCGAAGCCGATATGGAAGGCGACATGCTCTATATCGTCAACCGCGACGAGCCCGGCTTTATCGGCCGCGTCGGTTCCACACTTGGTGAAGCGGGCGTCAACATTGGCACGTTCCACCTTGGCCGTCGCAGCGATGCGCCGGGCGGTGAAGCGGTCTTGCTGCTTTCGATCGATTCGCCGGTCGAAGAGCCGGTCTTATGGTCGGTTTGCCAGCTGGAAGGCGTGAAGACAGTCAAGGCGCTGAAGTTTTAATACTATAGTAATGTAGCAAAGAAAAAGGATGGCCTGAGCGGTTGCTTGGGCTATGGAGCAGGGCCATGCAAAAGCCATCCAATCTCTTGCCCGAAGGGTTCCACGACGCGCTGCCGCCTTATGCCGAGGCGGCATCGCGACTGGAACGCGATGTCCTCGATACGCTGGCCAGCCATGGCTATGCCCGGGTGACACCGCCACTTGCCGAATATGAAGATGGCCTGACCCAGCAGATGCATGGCGCATCAAGAAGCGACCTGATGCGCTTTGTCGATCCGATCTCGCAACGCACGTTGGCGCTGCGGCCGGATATGACCATGCAGATCGGCCGTATTGCCAAGACAAGTCTGGCTGACCGTCCGCGCCCGCTCCGGCTCAGCTATTCGGGACAGGTTTTGAAACTGCGGTCGGGGCAATTGCAGCCCGAACGCAGCCGCTTGCAGATTGGCGCCGAGCTGATTGGCAGCGACAGCGTCATTGCCGCCAGCGAAATTGTTTCGGTCGCGATCGAGGCACTGGAACGCGCGGGCGTAACCGGGATCACCGTGGATTTCACGATGCCCGACCTGATCGACATATTGGCGGCGGGACCATTGCCTCTGAACGAAGCCCAGATTGACGAAGTGCGCGGCGAACTGGATATGAAGGATGCCGGTGGCCTGAGCGCCATGGGCGCAACGGGCTATCTGCCCCTGATCGAAGCGACCGGCCCGTTTGACGAGGCGATGGCCAGATTGCGCGAATTTGATACGGACGGTTTGCTCTATTCGCGACTGGATGGCGTTTCCCGGATCGCCGCGAGCATTAAGGGGAAAGCCAGCCTGACGCTTGATCCGACCGAACGGCATGGCTTTGAATATCAGAACTGGTTCGGCTTCACGCTTTATGCCGAAAGCTTTATCGGCGCGCTGGGACGCGGCGGCAGCTATGAGATTGCCCGTCCCGACGGCGAATCCGAAGCGGCGGTCGGCTTTTCGCTATACCCCAATCCGCTGATCGATGCCGGTTTTGGCGCAAAAACCAGCGAGCAGGTTTTCCTGCCGCTCGGACATGATCAATCCGCAGCTGCGCGGTTGAGAGGAAAAGGCTGGCGCACCGTCGCCGCCCTTTCAGACAAGGACCAGGCCGAGGCGCTTGGTTGTTCCCATATTTTGAACGGCGATCAGCCGGAACCATTATAAGAAAGTGAATCCATGGCCAATGTAACGGTAATCGGCGCACAATGGGGTGATGAGGGCAAAGGCAAGATTGTCGACTGGCTGTCCGAACGCGCCGATGTCGTGGTCCGCTTTCAGGGTGGACATAACGCCGGCCACACGCTGGTTGTCGATGGCGCGGTCTACAAGCTCTCCCTGCTACCCTCGGGCATCGTCCGTGGCGCCTTGTCGATCATCGGCAATGGTGTGGTCCTCGACCCCTGGCATTTGCGCGATGAAATCGCCAAGCTGGAAAGCCAGGGCGTCGCGATCAATACCGATAATTTCGGCATAGCCGAAACCTGCCCTCTGATCCTGCCGATCCACCGCGATCTCGACGCCATGCGCGAAGATGCCAGCGGCAAAGGCAAGATTGGCACGACCCGTCGCGGTATTGGACCGGCCTATGAAGACAAGGTCGGTCGCCGCGCTATCCGCGTATGCGATCTCGCCCATCTCGACGATCTCGGCCCGCAACTCGACCGTTTGTGCGCTCATCATGACGCCCTGCGCGCCGGCTTTGGCGAACCGCCGGTAGATCGGGAACGGCTGCTCAACGACCTGAAGGAAATCGCCGACAGCGTGCTGCAATATGCCCAGCCGGTGTGGAAACGCCTCAACGAAGCCCGTCGCGACGGCAAGCGCATATTGTTCGAAGGCGCGCAGGGCGTGCTGCTCGACGTTGATCACGGCACCTATCCGTTCGTCACCAGTTCCAACACGATTTCCGGCACCGCAGCCGGCGGGTCGGGTATCGGACCGTCCGGCACCGGCTATGTGCTTGGTATAACCAAGGCCTACACAACGCGCGTCGGCTCCGGACCATTTCCGACCGAACTCGACGACGAAATCGGCCAGCGACTGGGCGAGCGCGGCCATGAATTCGGCACCGTAACTGGCCGTCAACGACGCTGCGGCTGGTTTGATGCCGTGCTAGTGCGTCAGGCTCTGGCGGTATCCGGTGTCCATGGCATTGCTCTGACCAAGTTAGACGTGCTCGACGGCTTCGAGGAACTGAAAATCTGCGTCGGCTATGACCTGAACGGCATGACCTATGATTATCTGCCGCCGCATCATCAGGACCAGGCTGCGGTCAAACCGATTTATGAAACGATGCCGGGCTGGAACGAAACCACCGCCGGTGCGCGCAGCTGGGCTGACTTGCCGGCGCAGGCGATCAAATATATCAAGCGGGTGGAGGAACTGATCCAATGTCCGGTGGCACTCGTGTCGACATCGCCAGAACGCGACGACACGATTTTGGTGACAGATCCGTTTGCGGATTGAGAGGCTGCGTATCCCGACCGGCGGCATGAGGGTTGACGATATCGGGCTTTTATAGCGTTGCACAATGGCCATGAATGGTCTGGCAATTTTACAAATTGCCAGCGCTAATTAACTATACATCGCCGGTTCATTCGCTCAGTGTCACCAAGTTCCTGCAATCCTGTCACATTGGCAATGTGGTCGCTCTAATCGAAGTATTTCCTTTTTTATGAAAAGTTTTTTCAAACTCCAGTCACTCGACTTGGCGATCGATCTCGGTACGGCCAACACGCTTATCTATGTTCGGGATCGCGGCATCATGCTCAACGAACCCTCCGTGGTAGCGCTCGAAACCAATGACGGCGTAACGAAGGTCCGTGCGGTTGGCAGCGATGCCAAGCTGATGATGGGGAAGACACCCAGCAACATCACGGTCATTCGGCCGCTCAAGGACGGGGTCATCGCCGATCTGGATGTGGCGGAGCAGATGATCAAACATTTCATCCACAAAGTGCACGAGAAAAAGCCCGGGATATTCCGGCGTTTCGATATTGTGGTCTGCATTCCTTCCGGCTCTACAAACGTCCAGCGGCGTGCGCTGCGCGATGCGGCTTCCAATGCCGGCGGCTCCGGCGTCTATTTTGTCGAAGAACCGATGGCGGCCGCCATTGGTGCAGGAATACCGGTCGCCGAACCAAATGGCGCGATGGTGGTCGATATTGGCGGCGGAACCACCGAGGTCGCTATCTTGTCTTTGCAGGGGCTGGCTTACAGCACTTCCGGACGAATGGGCGGCGACAAGATTGATGATGCCATTTCTTCCCATATACGCCGCAAGCATAATCTGGCGATCGGCGAATCGACCACGGAACTGATCAAGCATGGCATCGCCAGTGCGGTCAGCCCGGAGGACGGCAAGGGACGGACCATGCATATCAAGGGACGCGACCTGGTCAGCGGCATGCCGAAAAAAATCGCCATCACCGAAGCCGAAATTACCCAAGCCATTGCCGAGCCGGTGAGCCAGATAGCCGAATCCGTGCTCAATGCACTGGAGAATACCAAGCCGGAATTGGCCGCAGACATCATGGATCAGGGCATTGTACTGACCGGTGGCGGCGCATTATTGGGACGAATTGACGAATTTATCGCTGACAAAACCGGACTGCCGGTTACCATTGCGGATGACCCGCTGACCTGCGTCGCCAATGGCGCCGGCCGGGCAATGGAAGATCCGCTTTATCACAATGTACTGATCCCCGCCTAGGACAGGAAGCACGGTCCATCCAAACGGCGACAACACTTGGGTCGAGCTACGGTTTGCCCGGTTCAGACATCATCCGCCGAGATCATTTCTTCACGGTCAATCTCGCCCGTCATCACCGCTACCGTCACCGCAACTGCGGCATCACCCGACACATTGGTCGTGGTCCGCATCATGTCCATGATCCGGTCGACACCGGCAACAAAAGCGATGGTTTCCAACGGCACGCCAACGCTGCCGAACACCAAAGCCATCATGATCAGGCCCGCACCCGGGATGCCCGCCGCACCGATGGCACCGAGCGTCGAGGTGATCGAGATCAGGACATAGTCACCAAAGCTGAGGTCGACGCCGAATATCTGAGCGCCGAACAATGTGGCCAGCCCGAGATACATCGCGGTACCGTTCATGTTGATCGTGGCACCAAGCGAGACGACGAAGCTGGCTACCGAGTTGCTGACACCGAGATTGCGTTCGACGCAGCGCAGGGTGACCGGCAGGGTGGCGTTGGATGACGCCGTGGAATAGCTGACCGCCATCGCATCGATAATCCCGCGGAAGAAATCGAGTACCGGCAGCTTCGCAATAAATTTGATCATCCCCGAATAGACGATGCCGATGATCAGCAGGCAGCCGAGATAGTTGAGACCGACCAATTGTGCGAGCGAGAGCAACGCATCCATGCCGAGAGTGCCGGCAACCCACGCCATCAGAGCAAAGACACCAAATGGCGTCAGTTCCATCACGATCATCGTGACTTTCTGCATCACAATAGCGCCGCTATCGAAGATTTTTGCCAGCGGCTTGCCATCTTCCTTGGCCATCAAGATGCCGATACCGATCAGCAGCGCAAAGACGATCAGTGGTAGCACCCGTACGTCGGCCATCACCTGAACCGGACTGTCGGGGACAATCGACAGGATCATGTCAATCGCGCTGGTGTCATTGGGTACCGGCGTATCACCCTTTTCGATCGCGCTTGTATCAACGCCATTGCCGGGCTGAAAAAACGTGCCGAGGGCGAGACCCAGCCAGGCGGCGATCTGTCCGGTGATCACGAACAATATCATCGCCCGTCCGCCGACGCTGCCCAGTTTTTTCAGATCACCCAGCGCCGCCACACCGGCAACGAGCGAGAAGAAGATCAATGGCACGACGAGCATCTTGATCGCCTTGATGAAGAAATCGCCGATCCATTTGATGGTTTCGGATTCGGGTCCCCAGATCAGGCCGGTGATGACACCGAGGAAAAGCGCCGCGATAACGCGCTGCCAAAGCGGAATTTTGAACCAGAATGCCAGCATGCTATCTTCCCCGTTTTATTAAACCAAGCCTATCGATAGCTGCACAGCGCGGCAAGCGTTTCGGTTCGGCCTACATCCAGAAGCTAATCGCCAGGCAGGTCGACAGCCCAACGCCAAAGGTCAGCGGGATGCCGGCCTTGAAGAAATCGGTAAACCGGTAATTGCCGGCCGCGTAAACCAGCGTGTTGGTTTGATAGCCGATCGGCGTCGCAAAGCTGGCAGAGGCGGCGAACATGACCGCGATCACCAGAGGGCGCGGATCGACACCCAGATCATTGCCCAGCGCGATGGCTATCGGGGTGATGATAATGGCCACCGCATTGTTGGTCACGATCTCGGTCATGATCACCGACAGGACGTAGATAGCGAAAACAAGGCCCCAAGGCGGTACTTCCCGCAAAAAGGGAGTCAGTTCGGCAACCAGAAGATCGACGCTGCCCGCCTGCTGCAACCCCAGACCCACCGCGAGCATACCGAATATCAGGACCAGAACATTGCCGTCGATCGAACCCCAGGCTTCTTCCGCGTCGATACAGCGGGCAAGCAGGATCGCACCAACGGCCAATATGGCCGCAACCGCCAGCGGAATGATGTTGAGCGCGGCAAGAACCACCACTGCAACCAGCGCGCCAATGGCAATCGGTGCACGATCCCGGCGGAAAGCACGAATTTTGGTCTGTCCGACGCCGAATAAATTCGGATTTTGATACATGCGACGGATATCTTCGCTGGAACCGGTCACCAGCAGCCGGTCTGCCGCGTGGATCCGCGCATTGGTCAGGTCAGACCGAGGCAGGTTGCGATAACGGGTCATCCCCAACACGCGCACGTTAAGCTGCGACAGAAAGGGAATGTCATATAGTCGGCTACCGATGGCAGGATGGCTGGGGGCGACTGTCGCCTCGACCAGCTCCTCGCCCAATGCGCCGACATCGCCTTTGCGAACGATACCGACCTTGAAATCCTCTGACTCTCGCAGAGAAATAAGCTCGGCCAGATCGAGTTGTACGACAATACGGTCGCCCGCCCGCAGTTCATGAAAATCAAGATCATGGCGGATATAACTGCTCAACCGCTTGACCGCCGTGACCTCGAGGCCCGCACGGCGCAGTTCGGGAACGGTGTAAAGCTTCTTGTCGATCACCGATGCATTGCGGCGGACAGTCAGTTCGGTAAGAAAAGCGCTTTCATCGCTGCTGTCAAACTCCCCTTTGACATTGCCACCGGGAAGCAGCCAGCTGCTGAACAGGACCATCATCACCGTACCGGCAACCGCCGCAATCAAGCCATAAGGGGTGATTTCGAAAATTCCGAAACCGGCCAGACCTTGTTCCCGGGCAACAGCATCGACGATGAGGTTGGTCGAGGTACCGATCAGCGTGGTGGTACCGCCCAATATGCAGATGAAGCTGAGCGGAATCAGTAATTTCTTGGACGAGAATCCGGTTGCCCGCGACAGCCGCAGGATGATCGGAATCAGCACGATCACCACCGGCGTGTTGTTCATGAAGGCGGACGCGACGAAAGCGCCGAGAAACATCTCGGCAACCGCCAGCTTGGGGCGGTGTTTGGCACGCTTGATAATGAAACCGGCGATCGCGTCGATCGTGCCGGTTCGCAGCAGCGCACCCGAAAGGATGAACATCGCAGCGATGGTGATCGGCGCGGTGTTGGAGAAAACCGAGAAGAGCCCGTCGGAATCGATGATCCCGAGAAACAGGAACATACAGGCTCCGAGCACCGCGACCACGGCAGCGGGAAAGCGCTCCATGATGAAGCCGGCGAACAGGAAGCCGAGGATCACCAGACCGATGATCGCCTTGTTCGCCTGAATATATTCATTGATGACGTGAAGAATGAGGTCGATCATGGATCAGGAACAGCCTTCAATATAGTTCACCGGTCCGGCCAGTCCGGCGCGGAAATCGGTGACTCGTTTATTTGCATTCGGCCCGCGGGAAGGCTTTGACGAAAATTGTTCACCGCTGCCGTCGGAAGTCGCCGTCTCGAATATCATCTTGTACAGGCCGTCGCCGGAGTCGAGAATTAAATAGGATCCGGCATCATCAAGATAGGGATGATGGTCAATTTTTATCCAGTCGTCATAAAGCGACACGATTTCCGTCTCGGTCATTCCGATGCTGGCGCCGGATAGAGACTTCCACACAATAGCGGCGTCATTTGCACCTATATCAATGCGGACCAGCAGCCCGTCATTGATCATGAAATGGACACCGGGATATTCGGTCTCGTTGGAAAGATAGTGGCAAGCGGTATATTCTTCGTCGGCCTGCGAATCTGCCGACCGGTAGGGATCACTAAACCCCCGTTTCTGAAGCACCGCCTCGCTCGTTCCGATCTCTATGGAGCCGAGCCCCTGGAAGGTAAGGCGGGGTTTTTCATCTGTAGCCCCCAGCAACAAGAGCGGAGCAAGCAGGAGGGTTGCTGGTCGAAACAGAGCTTTCATCCGCATTGCGCCCTGTGCATCATTTTCTGGTCAGCCAGCACCACGGCCATCATCGCCTCGACTACCGGAACGCCGCGGATCCCGACGCAAGGATCATGACGGCCCTTGGTCGATATTTCAGTGGCTTTCCCCTCCGGCGTGATGGTCGGCACAGGCGTCAATATGGAACTGGTCGGTTTGAACGCCACCCGGCAGAAGACCGGCTGGCCGGTGGATATCCCGCCAGCCGTGCCACCGCTGTGATTGGCGAGAAATTCGGGACCATTGTCTCCGGGCCGCATCGCGTCGGCATTCTCTTCGCCGCGCAGACGGGCGGCGGCAAAACCGTCACCGATTTCGACGCCCTTGGTCGCGTTGATCGTCATCATCGCTGCGGCAATCTCGCTGTCCAGCTTGGCATAGATCGGTGCTCCCCATCCAGCGGGCACGCCGGTCGCTTCGCAGGCGATAATCGCGCCGATACTGCTGCCATCCTTGCGGGCACCATCGACCAGCGCTTCCCAGCGCTTCGCGGCTTCAGCATCAGGGCAGAAAAACGGATTGTTGCCGATTTCATTGGCATCAAAATTCGCCGGATCGATGGCATCGCCGCCGATCTCCGCAACCCAGGCCCGGATCGTCACTTCCGGAATCACCAGCCGCGCAACTGCACCGGCGGCTACCCGCGAGGCTGTTTCGCGGGCGCTCGACCGGCCACCGCCGCGATAATCGCGAAAGCCGTATTTCTGGTCATAGGCATAATCGGCATGGCCGGGACGATAGGCTTTGGCGACTTCGCTATAATCCTTCGACCGCTGATCGATATTCTCGATCATCAGCGAAATCGGCGTGCCGGTCGTCTTGCCTTCGAAAATGCCGGAGAGAATTTTGACCTGGTCCGGTTCCTGCCGCTGGGTCGTATATTTCGACTGGCCGGGACGGCGCGCATCGAGGAACGGCTGGATGTCCGCTTCGCTCAGTTCCAGTCCGGGAGGGCAACCGTCAACCAGCGCGCCAAGCGCAGGTCCGTGGCTTTCTCCCCAGGTGGAAAAGCGGAAAGCATGGCCAAAGATATTAAAACTCAAAACTCGCTCTCCGCGTTGATAAATTCAATTCTGTTTCCGAAAGGATCATTCACGAAAAAACCGTGATCATCAATCCAGCGCGATATCCGGCGCGTCTTCCTGCTTCATGCCGACCGTATGATAGCCGGCATCGACATGATGGGTTTCGCCGGTGACGCCAGCGGAAAGATCGGACAGGAAATAGAGAGCCGAAGCGCCCACATCATCGATGGTGACGTTGCGCCGGAGCGGCGAATTCAGCTCGTTCCATTTCAGAATATAACGGAAATCGCCAATGCCCGAAGCGGCCAGTGTCTTGATCGGCCCGGCAGAGATTGCATTCACCCGGATTCCATCAGGTCCGACGTCATGCGCCAGATATTTGACAGAGGTTTCCAGCGCGGACTTGGCGACGCCCATAACATTGTAATGCGGGATCACTTTTTCGGCACCATAATAGGATAAGGTGAGCATGGATCCGCCAGCGCTCATCAGGGCGGCTGCGCGTTTGGCAACAGCGGTAAAGCTGTAGACGCTGATATTCATGGTCATCAGGAAATCGTCGAGGGTCACATCATAATATTTGCCGCGCAGCGCTTCCTTGTTGGTGAAGCCGATTGCATGGACGACAAAGTCCAGCTTTCCCCAGCGTTTCTCGATCTCGGCAAATGCCGCGTCGAGCTGGTCCATATCGCTGACGTCGCAATCGATCAGGAAATCGCAGTCCAGCTGTTCGGCCAGCGGTTTGACGCGCTTGGCCATCACTTCGCCCTGATAGCTGATCGCCAGTTCGGCACCGTCGGCAGCCAGACGCTGGGCTATACCCCAGGCCAGTGACTTTTTATTGGCAAGCCCCATGATCAAGCCGCGCTTGCCCTTCATTAAATCACTCATCGCCCCGGTCTCCTGAAATCAGATAATCGCCGCTGATAAACGCTATCAAGATGATTTTCCAGCGGATCATTCGCTATATCCATTTCTGGCCGGGCGTTCGGCCAAAGCAGCATTTATCTCCGCGCCGATTACCATGCCGAGGCCGACAAGGTAAAAAAAGATCAGCGTGATGATAACCCCGGCGAGACTGCCATAGGTTAGCTGGTAATTTGCGGCATATTTGAGAAAAACCGGCAGCAGTCCGGTGATCATCAGCCACCAGCCGCTGATGAATACCGCTCCGGGCCATTTGGGATATTGGCGCGGGCGATATTGGCGGGGCGTCAGAAGACGGAACAGAAAGTAGAGCGTCGCGAAAAGAACGAAAAACGGTACCGCATTGGAAAGCGAGAGCCAAAGCGCATCGCTCTCGACCGCCGGGAAATAAGTGCCGAGAAACCCGGTCACACCGGCCACCACAAATTGGGCGCTCAGCGCCAGCATCGCGAAAAACACCGACAAGAGAATTAGCAGGATCGATGTCAGGCGATATTCCCAGAACGCACGCTGCGCCTCGACGCCATAGGCCCGATGGAGAATCTCGCGGATTGTCTCGATCAGGCTGGTTGTGGTCCATAGCCCGACGATTGCGCTGAACCATAGCAATGGCCCGGTTCGCGCGGTCATCGCATCTCTGATCGGGTCATGCAGCGCGCTGGCAACCGAAGGCGGAACGGTTACCAAAAAAGCCTCGACAAAATCGGTACCGACAGCAGTCTGGCCAAAGCCGCCGACGATCGCCGCAGCGACGATGAAAAAGGAAAATACCGCGAGCAGCGACATATAGGCAAAATTGCCGGCAAAGGTAAAACCGTCATGATAGACGCCGACCGCGGTGCGCTCGATGATGATGATGGCGCGTCGAACCAGGCTTTCGTCCGCAAGCGTTTCGCCGGCCCTATGTTCCGGTGACCCAGACTTTCTCCTGTCCTGGCGCCGGGCCTCGGGAGAAAGCTCTGACTGGGGATTCCGGTTCAAGCCTACACACCCATGCTGGCGCGCGGATTGTCTTTCGGATTCCAGTCTTTCACAAATTCTGCGAGCTTTTCGTCTTTTTCCGGCAGGACTATCATCAAAGTGACCAGCTGATTGCCGCGGACACCCGATTTGCCATGAAAGCCCTTGTTTTTCAGCCGCAGCGTCTTGCCGGAATCCGACCCGGCAGGGATCGAAAGCATCACCGGCCCGTCCACGGTCGGGACCTTGATCTTGGCACCCTCGACCGCCTCTTTCAGATTAATCGGCAGCTCCACCGTGATATTGTCGCCATCGCGTTTATAAAAGGGATGGGCGTTGATATGTATGGTGACAATTGCATCACCATTGCCGCCCGGCCCCGGTCGGCCCTTGCCGCTGAGCCGCATTTGCGTGCCTTCCTCGACGCCCTTGGGCAGACTGAGGTCAATGGTCTTGCCATCTTCCAGCGTGATGCGCTGTTTTTGCAGCGTTGCCGCCGCGATGAATTCCACCTTCAGCCGGTAGGCGACATTGGCGCCCTTGGCCGGCGGTGCACTGCGCTGACGGTTACCGAAAGGCGAACTTCCGCCACCGCCGCCAAAAAGGCCTTCGAAAATATCACCAAAATCCGCGCCGGCATTACCGAAATCATGCTGCTGGCCGCCCGGACCGCGCTGATATCCACCCCCGCCGCCATAGCCGAAGGGCGCGGTAGGATTGCCTTCACCGTCAATTTCTCCGCGATCAAATTGCCCGCGCTTATCCTTGTCCAGTAACAGATCATAAGCCTTGGTGACGTCGGAGAACCGCTCCGTCGCCTTGGGGTTATCCTTGTTCTTGTCGGGGTGCAGTTCCTTGGCGAGCTTGCGATAAGCGGATTTAATCTCCTTGTCGCTTGCACCCTTGGCAACACCCAATGCTTGATAGGGATCTATCATTATTTAACCTTTTTCAAATCCTTACCATGCGGAGATTGGCATTTTCCGCCAAATTTCAACTCTACTGTCTTATTCGGGTATAACGGCATCTGCAACCTTGTTATGTCGCGTGAAACGCAGCAGCAGATAAAGAACCAGTCCCAACGGCCCGAGCATCAGGACAAACAACAAGATAGGTATCTGCAGCCAGCGTGCAAACCCGTATTTATCCGCATTGCGTGCGACCCATAGACCGACAAACAGGTCAAAGGCGAGATAATGAATCCACCCTATGGTCGCCCCGCCCGGACTGGAAAGCAGTTGTTGGACACCGGCAAGCGTCGAGAAATCAGGAATTCCGCCGCTTCCGCCATCGATCATACCCGTCATGAGAGGGACGACAATCACTGCATAGCTGGTTGCCAGCAACCCTGTGCCACCGTAGAACAAACCGGTCATTATCACGGTTCGGCGCGGCGCGAATGCGAGGATGAGCCACATCACTAACGCATAATTGTTGGTGATCGTAAAAACCAGATCCCAGTTCATAAAAGCCCCCTATCCACGGCGATCCTATCAGAAAATGCGGTTTTGTCGCCGGGCAAAATTTTGTTTGTTTGCGGGTCGTCGACAGGATGTTACAGAATGATCCATGACCGATCCATTTTCCCTGTTCGACACGTGGTTCACCGAAGCACGCGCCACCGAAATCAATGACAGCAATGCCATGACCATCGCTACCGCCGACGCCGACGGACAACCTTCGGCGCGGATGGTATTGCTGAAAGGCCATGGCCCCGACGGCTTCATCTTCTACACCAACCAGCAAAGCCGCAAGGCTGGCGATATCGGTGAAAACCCCAAGGCCGCAATCCTGTTCCACTGGAAAAGTCTGCGCCGCCAGATCCGGATTGAAGGCCATATCTCGACGGTAGCCGATAGCCTGGCCGATGCTTATTTTGCTTCCCGCAGCAGGGATTCACAGCTCGGGGCCTGGGCCTCGGACCAGTCCCGCCCGCTCGCTGATCGCGCCACCTTCGAAGCCCGGTTCGCGGAAATGACACAGCGGTTTGAAGGCAGCGATGTGCCCCGTCCGCCGCACTGGTCGGGCTATTGCCTTACCCCCGCGCGATTTGAATTCTGGCAGGACCGGGCCCACCGGCTGCACGAACGGCGGACCTTTGTCCGCGACGGTGACGACTGGACGGAAGGACTGCTCTACCCATGACGAATCTGCCTTATTATCATGTCGACGCTTTTGCCGACCGCCCCTTTACCGGCAACCAGGCCGCGGTGATGCCGCTCGAAAGCTGGCTGGAGGATCATGCCCTGCAGGCCATCGGCGAGGAAAATAATTTTGCCGAAACCGCCTTTTACCTTCCCGATGCGAGCGGCGCGGCAGATTACGAGCTGCGCTGGTTCACTCCGACGGTGGAAATCGCGCTCTGCGGCCATGCGACTCTGGCCAGCGGCCATGTCATATTGTCCCGAGACCCCGGGTTGCAACAGGTCACTTTCCGGACACGGAAAGCTGGCATATTGACGGTGATGCGCGAGGGGGATGGCTATGCACTGGACCTTCCCGCTTACGCCCCATCTCCGAAATCCATGCCGGAAATTGTCGCTTTGGTCGGCGTCAGCCCGGTCGAAACGCAGTTTCATGAGGGTCGCTATCATATTCTTCGCTATGCCGATGCCGACGATGTTCTGGCGCTTAAACCGGACCTGAAAGCACTCGCCGCACTCGGCAATGCACAATTTATCTGCACCGCACCCGGCAAGGATACCGATGTGCTCAGCCGGGTTTTCGTACCTGGCGGCGGGGTTGACGAAGATAGCGTGACCGGATCGGCTCATGCCGTCCTGACGCCTTATTGGGCCAGACAATTGGGTCGCGACAATTTTACTGCCTATCAGGCGAGCCAGCGCGGGGGCTATGTCAATTGCCGCCTCGACGGCGACCGCGCCTGGCTGGGCGGGAAATGCGTGACCGTGGTGGAAGGCGCATTCCGCCTGTAGGCAACCCGCAAAAAGCGGATGTTTAGCCCTTTGTCGGAAACAGCGCCATGATCCGGCCGATCTGCGCGCTCATCGGTGCGAGGACATCGTCCTGGGTCTTGCCAAGCCGGACCACCGTCAGCTGTTGTTCGGGCGAAACAACAATCTGCTGCCCCAGATGGCCAAGAGCGGCAAATATCGTGTCGGGGCCATTGTCGGGAAACAATATCTGATTACGGCCCTCGGGACGCTTCTTGTTAAGCCAGATATGGCCGCCATAAGCCGGATCATTCGGCGACGATTTTTTCATGAATTTCACCCAGCTGACCGGCAAATGCTGTGCGCCTTTGCGGGCACCGTTGTGGCGCAGGAATTCTCCGAACGTGGCATAATCCCGGGCGGTGGCATGAAGGAAACTGCCGCCCAGAAATGTGCCATTCGGATCGAATTCGGGATAGGTGCCATCCATTCCGAGCGGCTCGAGCAGTCGACCCCGGATGAAGCGTAAGGTGACATCGCGCCGGACCAGCGGGTCCGTGCTCTCGGTCAAAGTGCGGGTGATGATATCGGAAAGGATGATGCTGGTGGCGCTGCTATATTCGAACTTCTCGCTCGGCTTGGCTTCCATCGGGCGCGCTTCGGCATAAGCGGCGGCATCTTGCGCGCCATCCATGAACAGCATCCGGTTGGTATCTGCCTCGAAAACGGTCTTCCCTTCCTCTCCGGCCGCTTCCGTATGATCAAGCCCGGACGACATGTGGAGCAAATGGCGCAAGGTTATGTCGCCGCGCGGGTCGCCAGGTCTTTGCCACGCCGGCACGGGAGCAGGGTCATCGAGCACCAGCCGCCCGTCCGCGACCAGAAATCCGATCAGCGCACCGGTAAAGCTTTTTGCCATCGACCAGCTGATGAACCTTGTATCTTCATCATAGCCCTCGCCATAGCGCTCGGCGATGATTTTCCCCTGATACATGACCAGAAAGGCGCGCGTCTCCGCCATTGCCGGATCTTCGAACAAGGGTGCGATTGCCGCATCGAGACGCGCCTTGGCGATCGGGCTGTCATCCGAGATATAGGCTAGTTCTGCGGCGCTTTTCTGAGGCGCTGCCTTGGTTTCGCCATTCCCTCCGCAACTGGAAAGGGCGAGCATCAGGGCCGGTATCAACGCGAGTTTAATCTTGTGCATATTGCGTCGTTGCACCAATAGAAGCCGCTATGGCAACTGTAAAAGACACATCCCGACCTCCCCGAAGCAGGATGCGGATCGCGCTATATGTCGCTGCGCTGTTCCTGCTCATCCTGATCGCCCTGTTCGTGTATAATTACAACAGCATCAGGGGACAGCTCGACATCGGCACCGGTTATGGAGCGCGGGTTGCCTGTTCCTGTCATTTTGTCGGCGGACGGGATATCGAGGATTGCGGCAAGGACTTCGAACCGGGCATGGAAGTGATAAGCCTGACGCTGGACGAGGAGCGCAAAAGGGTAACGGCCTCGGCGTTGCTGATGGAGACCGCTACCGCCGAGTTTCGCGAAGGCTGGGGTTGTGTGATGCTTACCGACGAACAGATACAGGCCGAATAGACCAGAGTCAGGACCTAGACTTCGACCCCTGCCAGCCATTGCTGCTCGACCGCGTCGGTGCAGTCTATCCAGCCACCGCCCAACACCCGCTCCTTGTGATAGAAGACAGCGGCTTGTCCCGGAGACACGCCAAATTCCGGATTGTGGAATTGCAGCTTTTGTCCTTCCAGCCGGGCCAGCGTCGGTTTTGCCATCGAGCGAACCTTGACGTCGACCGGGCCGGCATAGTCGCCGCCGATCCAGTTGATGTCGCGAAGAGAGGCTGACGCAACCGCTAGAGCGGCTTTCGGGCCGACAATCACGCGCTTGGCTTCCGGCTCCAGCCGAATCACATAGAGCGGCTCGGCTTGTCCGCCGATCTCCAGTCCCTTGCGCTGTCCGACTGTATAATGGATGAGTCCCTTGTGCCGTCCCATAAGAGTGCCGTCGATATGGACAATCTCGCCATCATCGTCCGCGTCCGGACGTAATTTGCGCACGACACTGGCATAGTCGCCATTGGGAACGAAACAGATATCCTGACTGTCGGGCTTGAAGGCCACCGCCAGTCCCATGTCTTCGGCGATTTCGCGAACCTGTGTTTTGGGCATATCGCCTAGCGGGAAACGCAAATAATCCAGCTGGTCCTGTGTCGTTGCAAACAGAAAGTAGCTCTGGTCACGCGCCGGATCATGTGCCCGATGCAATTCTGATCCATCGGGAGTCTCGACGCGACGGACATAATGACCGGTCGCCAGACAATCGGCGCCCAGTTCGCGCGACAGTTGCAGCAGATCGGTGAATTTGACGCCCATGTTGCACTGCACGCACGGAATCGGTGTTCGGCCAGCCATATATTCGTCGGCGAAGACATCCATGACCGAATCCTTGAACCGGCTGGCGTGGTCAAAAACATAATGGGCAATGCCAAGCCGGTCGGCCACGGCACGCGCGTCGCGAATATCCTGCCCCGCACAACAGCTGCCGACCCGTCCCACGGCTTTACCATGGTCATATAGCTGCAAGGTAATCCCGATGGTCTCTGCACCAGTTCGCGCTGCGAGGGCCGCGACCACGCTCGAATCGACCCCGCCAGACATGGCGACGACAATGCGCTTGCCCGTCAGATCGTCACCGAGCTGGAAATTTCCGTTGATTCTGTCTGTCATAATGAATGCAGCCCATAAAGAAGTCCTGCCGTTTGCGCCAGTGCTGCGAGCTTATCCTGTTTTGCCTCCGGATGTGGTCCATTTTGACACGAAAGCGATGGATAGGCGGAAGGTTTCCTTAACTAGTCCTAAGGCGGTGTAAACATCGCTTTTACACAAGTTTATACCTTCGCTGCTAGACCAGCGTCCATGGATTTGAACTTTCCCCATAAGACCCTGAAACGGATGGCTTTAGACAAAAGCAATACTCGTGCCGCACGCGTTGCGGATCATCGGGCATTGCTCGCTCACGCCATAGAGCGGCAGTCAACTAGCCAGTCAGCCCGGAATTATGTTGCGGCGAGTCAGGGACGGCCGGGGCTTCAGTCGGCGGCTCCAACCACCTTCATGGACGACCGGATGGCTTTTTTTGCCGGACGGATTCGGTCGGACAGGAACCGTCGCATGGAAACAGCGTTATTTGAGTCCGGCTGTTTTCGCCCGGACTTGGTACAAAGGAAAATCAACGACATGCATGAATAATCGAATTTATGAACGCGACGTTTACCTTGGCAATTCAGGTAATCGCAAAGCTCTGCTGTTACGAAGACCAGACGGAACAGAAAACAGGGCCAAATGCCGAAAGGCAAAATTTGAGGGTAGTATGATTGAAAACCAAAAAATAAAACCAGCGCAAGTTGTCGGTCCACTGGGTGAGCCACTCACCATTGGTGATTTGCCGAAACCTGGTACGACTCGCTGGGTGGTTCGCCGGAAGGCGGAAGTTGTAGCAGCCGTTAACGGTGGCCTGCTGACGGTTGATGAAGTGTGCGACCGCTATGACCTTTCCCTGGAAGAATTCGCGTCCTGGCAACGGGCTGTCGACCGTTCTGGTATGCCGGGTCTGCGCGTGACGCGAATCCAGCATTATCGGGACTTGTACGAGCGTCAGCAGAAATATTGATGGACGCTTGTTCGCTATAAAGCCTTGCGCGAAGCCCCGGACAGGCTCGACCGTTCCTTTTATTCCTTCAAGTCTGCGGTAAAATCCTCTATGTGACTGTATTCGCGAGCGTATGGATTGCACGCTCGCAAACAATCAGGAGGAACATATGGGTTGGATTATTGCATTGATCGTCGGCGGTATTGCGGGCTGGCTGGCCAGCATGGTGATGGGCCGTGATGCCTCCATGGGCGTCTTCTGGAACATCATCGTCGGCATCATCGGCTCGGTAATCGGCAATTTTGTCGGCCGCTATTTCGGTTTTGGCGGCAGCATTCAGGAATTTTCAATCATCGGCTTGTTCACCGCTTTTGTCGGTGCAGTGGTACTATTGCTGATACTGAATCTCATCCAGCGCGGCCGGGTCCGTTAAAACCCGCTTTTCCGTATAATATTAGAGACTTGGGGGGCTGGTTCGTTTACGGACCGGCCCTTTCGTAAGATGATGTCGGTTGTTCGTCGAAGCATGGCTTGTAAAACTGGCCGAATACTGTTCCAGCTTGCCGCCGGTGCCATATTCGGATAACACAGTCGATGAAAATCTGAATTGACCGGAAAATCAGCGATTCTTTTGTGTATTGCCGTTCAAAAATGCGATATGGGCCTGACCGAAGAGTAAAAATATGAACTATGAGTCCACCATTCCCAGCAATGAAATCTCGATTATGGACGACCCTGTGCAGCGTAGTGCCAACCGCCGCCCCCTGATTATCGGAGCGGCTGTGGTTCTGGCGCTCCTGCTGGCGTATATCGGTTATCATTATTTCTTCGGCGCCCCGGGCGATGACGAAGCTGTCAGTCAGGCACCCATGGTTACGGTCATGGCTCCCGGCAAGCAGCAGGTAACGCGAACGATCAACGCAACAGGAACATTGGCGGCACGGCGGGAGATTCCGGTTAGCGTGGTCGGTGAAGGCGGTCGGGTAACCAATGTATATGTCGACGCTGGCGACTGGGTGAAGCAGGGCCAGATCATGGCCTCTATCGACCGGTCCGTTCAATCCCAGCAAGCAGCGGGGCTCGAGGCGTCGGTCAGCGTTTCCCGAGCCGACCTTGAACTGGCGCAGTCCAACCTGGATCGTGCAGCACAGCTGGTCGAGCGGGGATTTATTTCCAAGGCAGATATCGACCGGTTGACAGCAACCCGCGATTCCGCCGCAGCCCGTCTGCGCCTGTCACAGGCACAGTTGAACGAAACCCGGGCGCGCAACAGCCGCCTGAATATCGTGGCTCCCAAGGCCGGCTTCGTATTGGAACGCAATGTCGAACCCGGACAGACAGTAACCCAGGGAAGTGGCATTCTCTTTGTGCTCGCACAAAATGGAGAAATGGAATTACAGGCCCGGCTTGGCGAAAACGATCTGGCCAATATTTCGGTAGGCATTTCCACCCAAGTAACCCCGGTCGGTACCACCAAGGTTCTGACCGGACAGGTGTGGCAAATCTCTCCAACCATTGATCCGCAATCCCGGCAGGGTATCGCCAGAATTTCTCTCGGCTATGATAGCGCCTTGCGACCAGGCGGGTTCGCCAGCGCATTGATCGAGAGCGGGACTTCCGAGGTTGCTATATTGCCCGAATCTGCCTTGCAAAATGATAGCAAGGGAAGCTTTGTCTATATTGTCGGACCGGACAATAAGGCGGAGCGGCGCGACGTCGTCATTGGCGCGGTATCTCCCGCGGGACTTTCCATCACGTCAGGATTAACCGGAAACGAAAAAGTTGTACTTCGCGCAGGCGGCTTCCTGAGCCCCGGCGAGACCGTGCAGACGAAAGTCCAAAAGAAAGCAGGCGGCGCGTGAGTCGTTCGCAAATTTGAGGCCTGATCGATGAACCTTCGTAATATTTCCGCCTGGAGCACGCGCAATCCAGTGGCCCCGCTCGTGCTCTTCGCAGCGTTACTTTTTGCGGGTTTGCTGAGCTTCAATCGGATGGATGTCGTAAACAATCCGGATGTCGAATTTCCGGCTGTTTCCGTACGAATTTCCCAGCCAGGCGCAGCACCGACCGAGATCGAAAACCAGATCACCCAGCTGGTGGAGTCAGCGGTTCGCTCGATCAGCGGCGTCAAGAATATAAGCTCGACCGCAAGCGAAGGCAGCAGCAGCACATTTGTCGAGTTCGAAATTGGCGCGGACGTAAACAACGCCGTTAATGAAGTAAAAAATTCTGTTGATCAGATTCGCGGATCCCTGCCAGATGGTATCCTGGAACCGCAAGTGTCGAAAGTCGATGCCGTGGGCGGTCCGATCGCGTTCTTTGCCGTCAAAGCCGACGACATGACGGTCGAACAGCTCAGCTGGTTCGTCGATGATACAGTGGTCAAGCGGCTATTATCCGTCGATGGAATGGCCGAGGTCGACCGTTTTGGCGGAGTTGACCGGGAAATCAGGGTCATCCTGCAACCCGGACGGATGCAGGCGCTTGGCGTTACCGCAAGCCAGATCAACAGTGCGTTGCGCCAGATCAACATCAATGCTGCTGGTGGACGTGCAGAAGTAGGCGGCACCCGGCAGTCCGTCCGCGTTCTGGGCAACGCCGACGATGCTTATGATTTGTCCCAGACGCAGATATCCCTGGGCAACGGCCAGACAATCAAGTTGAGTGACGTTGCAGAAGTTACCGACTCCTTCGGCGAACGCAGTTCGATCAGCAAGGTGAAGGGCGTGGAGGTCGTCAATTTCTCGATGACCCGAGCGCGCGGAGCTTCCGATGTGACGGTTTATGACAATGCAATCGAGGTCATGGACAAGATCAAGGCAGAAGTTCCGGGGATTGAATTCATTCCGCTTTTCAACAGCGTTACCTATACCAAATCACAGTATAAAAGTTCGATGCTCTCCATGATTGAAGGCGCGATCCTCGCCGTTGTCGTGGTTTTCATTTTTCTGCGCGACTGGCGGGCAACGGTTATTTCTGCCATTGCCATACCATTGTCCGCGATACCGACATTCTGGTTCATGGATCTGCTCGGATTCAATCTGAACTTCCTTTCATTGCTGGCGCTGGGCCTGGTTGCAGGTGTGCTGGTCGACGATGCCATTGTCGAGATCGAGAATATCGTGCGCCATATGCGCATGGGGAAAACCGCCTATCAGGCATCGATTGATGCCGCCGACGAGATCGGTCTCGCGGTTGTCGCCACGTCATTCTGTATTGTCGCCGTCTTCCTGCCGGTTGGGCTGATGCCCGGTATATCCGGTCAGTTCTTCAAAAACTTCGGCATAACTGTGGTTGTGTCGGTGCTGATGAGTCTTGCGGTCGCGCGTATGATAACGCCAATGGTTGCCGCCTATTTCCTGAAGTCCCACGGCCAGGCCGAACATGGCGAAGGGGTCTGGATGGACCGATATATGGCCCTGCTGCAGTGGGTATTGGATCGATCATCTGCCGACCGCGTCCGGCAGACGCTGGTTCCTGCCAAAGCCTCATGGTGGCAGTATCTCGTCGGTTTCATATTGTTTGCGTTGATAGTTGCAGCGTTCGTCGGCATCTCGTTTTCTCTCGGGATGTTTATCAACGGATTACTATCGACTTTGATACCGAGCGACTTTTTACGAGCCCTTTTGAGTCTGATTGTCGGCGTAACCGCTGGTCTCGCAGGCGCAACCTTGCTGGCACGGATAATCAAAATTTCGAGCGGTATTCTCGGTAGCCGCTTTGCCGACTGGTATGCCTATCGTTCCGGTCGCTTTCGGGCGCGAGGCTATGATCATCGCATGTGGATGATGGCAATCGGTATCCTTGCCTTTGGCCTGACGGTCATATTGTTCGCGATTACACCAAGTGAATTTCAGCCGACCACAAATCAGGACAATAGTCGTATTCAGATTGAGGTTGTGCCTGGAACGACGCTTGAACAGACCGAAAAAATTGCCGACCGGGTGTCCGACCTTATGTATGCTCAGCCCGAAGTTGACCGCGCTCTGACGCGGGTTCGCGAAACCAACGCAACAGTCTTCGTGAGCCTGAAGGAAGATCGCAAAAAGACCTCGATGGAATTTGAGCGCAGCCTGTCACCGGAACTTCAGAAAATTCCGGATGCCCGGATTTCCTTCCAGTCACAAAATGGCGGCGGCGGAACCGGACGCGATATTTCCATCATGCTGACCGGTTCGGATCCGGATCTGCTTGATTCCACCGCTGCCCAATTGGTGGAGCAGATGAAAGAGGTTAGTGAAGTGCGCGCTCCGCGGATCGCATCCGACCTCAGCCGTCCAGAGATCATCATCACTCCACATATGGATCTCGCATCCCAGCTTGGCGTAACCACTGCTTCGCTGAGCCAGATCATCCGGATCGCCACATTGGGCGAAATTGATCAGAATGCTGCAAAATTTTCGCTGTCGGACCGGCAAATTCCGATCCGTGTCATGTTGCCGCTCGCATCGCGGGCCGATCTGACAACTATCGAAAATCTGCCAATCCCGATTGCGACCGGCGGAACGGTTCCGCTCAGCCGCGTCGCCACCGTCAGTTTTGGATCCGGGCCGACATCGATTCAGCGCTACAACCAGAATCGCCGGACGTTTATCGGCGCGGATCTTGGTCCGGACGTGGTCAAAGGCGATGCCATGGAGAAGATCTTCGAGCTTCCCATCATGAAGAATCTGCCCACCGGCGTATCCAACGAAGCCTTTGGTGAAGACGAGTGGCAGCAGGAACTGGCGGTCAATTTCATGATCGCCTTGATCGCTGGCATATTGCTCGTCTTCGCGACGCTCGTGCTACTCTACAAACGGTTGATGTCGCCACTGGTCAACATGGGCTCGCTCGCGCTGGCCCCGCTTGGCGGCATGTTACTGGTCTGGGCTACGGGTACATCACTATCCATGCCGGTGCTGATCGGTGTGCTTATGCTGCTTGGTATCGTCAGTAAAAACTCCATTCTGCTGATCGATTTTGCGATCGAGGAAATGCAGAAAGGCGTTCCGAAGTTCGAGGCAATCATGGATGCCGGACACAAGCGTGCCCAGCCGATTGTCATGACCACAGTGGCGATGACCGCAGGCATGGTGCCGACAGCCCTATCCCTGTCTGGCGATGGCGCCTGGCGCGCACCGATGGGCATTGTCGTAATCGGCGGCCTGATCGTTTCGACCTTGCTGACTCTGGTCATCGTGCCCGCAGGATTTAGCCTGGCGGACGGATTCGAACGGCGCGCAGGCCCGTGGTTACGCAAAAAAATGCTTACCTACGAGCCCGGCGATGATCACCATGATCGACCCGGTGCGGAGGTCCAGCCCGCCGAGTGAAGCCAATTTCTTCCCAGACAGGCAGCAGAGGCGGCGTAAACTCTGTCACGACAACCAAAAATGCTGGCCAGGATATGAAAATCATCGCCACCGGCATGCTGGTGGTCATGGCGATCATATATTTCACATCGAAAAGCTACGAAGCGGTGCATCCGGCACTGGGTTTTGTTCGTGCCTTCGCCGAGGCGGCGATGGTCGGCGGGCTTGCAGACTGGTTCGCTGTCACCGCCCTGTTCCGCCACCCGATGGGTATTCCGATCCCGCATACAGCGATCATTCCGCGCAACAAGGACCGGATCGGCGACACGCTGGCCAATTTCCTCAAGGATAATTTCCTGATTTCGCGCCTGGTTGCGCAGCGGATGAGACATGTCGATCTTGCCAGCGGCATCGGTCGTTTTCTGAAGTCGCCCAGCGGCGGCGAAGGGCGACTTAAATTCGGCGCCTCCCGGCTGCTTGGTGATGCCATTGCCTCGCTCGACAAGGACCGTCTCGGAACCATGTTCAAGGGCGCCGTCAAGAAGCAGGCCGTAGGCCTCGACATCGCGACACCGATGGGACAGATTCTGGCAGCGGTCATGGCCGAAAAACGCCATGGCCCATTGATCGATTCCTCTATCCGATGGGCCTATCGCACGCTGGACACCAATGAAGCGGTGATCTGCAATATCGTGACCGATCGCGCCAATGCAGTGATGCGCTGGACCGGCCTGGACGACCGGGTCGCCAACGAGGTACTCGACGGTCTCTACAAGTTGCTCGCCGACATGGCGGCCGATCCCGATCATCCGGTTCGGGCCAAAACAGAAGAGAGTCTCGAACAACTCGCCGCAGAATTGCAGCATGATCCGGAGCTTCGCGAGAAGGTCAACGAGTGGAAGCTCGAGATGATTGAAAATCCGGCCATTGCGTCCTGGCTTGACGGAATCTGGGAGCAAGGCAGAGAGGCACTGCTGCGTGCGGCCCGTGACCCCGACGCTGCGCTGGCGGGCCAATTTGGCGACGCGCTGATCCAGCTGGGCAACAGCCTGCAGCAGGACAAATTGCTCAACCGCCAGATCAACCGGTTTGGCCGTCGCGCCGTCATCGGCGTTGTCGCAAGCTACGGCGACAATATCGTCAAGCTGGTGTCAGAGACGATACGCGACTGGGATGCGCAGACGATCACCGACCGGGTCGAAAATGCCGTTGGTCGCGACCTGCAGTTCATCCGCGTCAACGGCACGCTGGTCGGCGGTCTGGTCGGCCTGTCCCTTCATACGCTGGGATATTGGATCTAGCGCGACAGCAACAGACGCGCCTGCCCTGCAATTTGTGCCAGCATCGCAATCGAGGGTTTCGACGACTGCTGCGCCCGGTCCATGATCTTTCTGAACTGGGCGACGCGATCGATATTGCGTTCGGACCAGCTTTCGACAAATTGCGGCATATCCTTGCCCCGGGTCCGGCGCAGGAAATCGAGACGCATCTGCTGAAAATCGCGGGCCAGACCAGCCACCAGCAAACGATCCCAGGGATCGGACGGATTGATCCGGGTCGCGGTCATTTGCGCCCAGTCGAGTCCCAGCTGGCTGCCAAGCGCGGTGAAGGCAGCGGCCACGTCCAAAGCATCAATTTCGCGGCTATGGGCAAGATAGGCGATGCCGGCGGCCCCGTCATTCTTGTAGATATCGGCGATTTTCGCAGCGATCTCCGGAGTGGCCCCTGCCTCGACCATCGATTTCGTCTGTTTTGCGGCCTGCAAGCGCCCTTCGGCGGTTATCAGATTTTCTACATTCTCGTTGAGCGCAGTCACGCCCGGCGCCAGCATATTGACGGTATCGTCGATACGATCGTCGGACACGCCGATCCGCATCAGATCCGCCATGTGCGAGCGCAGGACGTAAGCCAGGCGATCGAAAAGGGCGATCCTGATATCTTCCCCGATCTCGGCTACTTCCAGCGCCTGCCACAGCCGGTCTGCGTGGAACAGCCGTTCCGCCATGACGAACGCGCGCGCCACTTCTCCGAGCGAACAGCCTTCTTCCTCGGCCAGTTCAAACGGGTCAATCAGTCCCAGCCGGTTGATCATCCGGTTTGCCAGCTTGGTGGCAATGATTTCGCGGCGCAACTGGTGATGGAGGACCGCCGATTCATGGCCTTCCTGCATCGCGAGCGGGAATGCCAGAAGCAGTTCGCTGTTCAGGCCGGGATCATCGCCCAGGTCGCTATTTTCGATGGCATCCTGCAACACCAGCTTGGCGGTCGAGATCAATACGGCCAGTTCGGGACGGTATAGCCCCTTGTTGTCCTGACCCCGACGGATCAGGTCTTCATTGCTGGCCAGCCCTTCAACGGCCCGGTTCAAATGACCTTGTTCTTCAAACTGATCGATCAGCCGAACATAAGACGGCAGGTTCTTTGCGCCGCCCATTTCCGCGATCGAGAGACCCAGGGCCTGCAGCCGGTTGTCTTCCAGAACCAGCGCACCGACATCGTCGGTCATCGATTCAAGCAGAATATTTCGCGCATCCGGCTTCAACTGGCCGCTGACCAGTTCCGCATTGAGCGCGATCTTGATGTTGACTTCATTGTCCGAGCAATCGACGCCGGCGCTATTGTCGATAAAATCGGCATTGAGCCGTCCGCCTTTGGCAGCGAAGGCGATACGTGCGGCCTGCGTAATGCCGAGATTGGCACCCTCGCCAATCACCTTGACCCGCAGTTGCTCGGCATCGAGGCGAATCTTGTCGTTGGCCGGGTCGCCCACTTCGATGTGGTTCTCGGAAGCCGCCTTCACATATGTGCCGATGCCGCCAAACCACAGCAGATCGGCGTTACAGGCCAATATCGCCCTCATCAATTTGGACGGCGTCGTCTCGGCGTCGTCGGGCAGACCGAGCAGACTGCCGATTTGCTTCGAGATTTTGATTGTCTTCGAGCTGCGCGAGAATACGGCTCCGCCTTTGGATATCAGCTTCTTGTCATAATCATCCCAGCTGGAGCGCGGCAATTCAAACAGTCTTTTGCGCTCGACCCAGCTTTTTGCAGCATCGGGATCCGGATCTATGAAAATATGACGATGGTCAAAGGCAGCAACGATCTTCAAGCTCTTCGACAGCAGCATGCCATTGCCGAACACGTCACCCGACATGTCGCCGACACCGACGACGGTAACGGGTTCACTCTGCACATCAACGCCCATTTCCGCAAAATGACGCTGCACGGACACCCACGCACCGCGCGCGGTGATCCCCATCGCCTTGTGATCATAGCCATTGCTGCCGCCACTGGCGAAGGCATCACCCAACCAGAAACCCCGTTCGATTGCGATCTGGTTGGCGATATCGGAAAAGCTGGCTGTACCCTTGTCGGCTGCGACAACGAAATAGGGGTCATCTTCGTCAAGACGCTCAACCTGCGAAGGAGGAACGACTTTGCCTTCGACAATATTGTCGGTCACCGACAGCAGCGCGCTGATGAAGATTTTATAGGCTTCGATCCCTTCGGCGACAAACGCGTCGCGGTCATCACCCGAAGGCAGTTGCTTGGCAAAGAACCCGCCCTTCGCACCCGTCGGAACAATCACCGCATTCTTGACCCGCTGGGCTTTCATCAAACCCAATATCTCGGTGCGGAAATCATCCCGCCGGTCCGACCAGCGCAAACCGCCACGAGCCACGGGACCTGCCCGCAAATGGATGCCCTCGACGCGCGGACTGTAGACAAATATTTCCCGCCAAGGCACCGGAGCCGGAAGTTCCGGAATTTTGGCGCTCTCTATCTTGAACGCCAGCGCTTCACCGGCCCGATAGGCGAAAGCATTGGTGCGCAATATGGATTCGATAACCGCACGGAACAGGCGCAGGATACGATCATCGTCAATCGCGTGAACGCTGACCAGAGCCCCATCCATATCCCGTGTCGCGAGACCCGCAGCCTGCGACCGGTCGCCTTCGAACGCCGGATCATGCAGGGCACGGAAAAGTTTGATCATCGCCGCGGTGACATCCGGAGCCTCGGCCAAAGCCTCGACAACCGTCATCAGGCCGTAGCTCAGACCGGTTTGACGCAAATAGCGGAACCAGGCCCGCATCCACACTGTCGACCGGGCATCAATGCCCGCGGTCGTGATCAGCTGGTTAAAGGCGTCATTCTCGGCTTCACCGTCCAGTACGCTGGTTATCGCCGCTTCTATTTCATCAGCGCGGGCAATCAGGCTGTCACACCGTTCCTTGGATCGCAGTTCGAGCAGAAAATCGTGAATATAGCCCAGCCGGCCATCATCCAGCGGAGTCGGAACCGATTCGAGCACGGTAAAACCGAAATTCTCCAGCGTCGGAACAGCATCCGACAGTGGCAAAGCACCACCCAGATGATAGATTTTCAACCGCAGCAAATGCTCGGCATCGCTGGCCAGCCGGTAAAGCCGGGTCGACCGCTGGCCGCCTCGTTCGAGCTTGAACAGCCGCATGATGTCCTTCGCGGCTTCCATTGCACCATAGGTGGACTGATAGGTGCCCGGGAAACAATTTGCATAACGCTGCGCCAGCACTGCCGAGCGGTTTTCCTGCCCGGCTTCTCTCAGATTCCGTTCGACTTCCGGTTTCCATCCCCGGACCATATTCTCCAGTTCCTGATCAAGCAGATCAGGGTCGGGAACCTTGCCATCGACGCCCATGTCGAGCGTGTAGCGCAGGGAAGACACACCGCCTTCTTCCAGAGTATTGGACCAGCTCAATATTTTCGCGCCGGTCGCGTCCGTCAGCATTTTCTCGACATTTTCCCGGCGTTCGGTCGAAAGCTGCTCGCGCGGGAGCCATACGAAGGCAAACAGATGGCGGGCCAGTGGCGATATGACACTGTGCAACTTGGGTCGCGGACGATCGATCAGCGACATCGAGATCAGCGCAAGTTTTTCAAGATCATCCTGCGCGAAAGTGATCAACATATCATGCGGCAGCGCCGTCAACGCATGGGTAAGGCTTTTTCCTGCATGACCTGATTCGGAAAATTCGAACTTGTCGAACAACCGGGTCAGCTGGGTGCGCAATACCGGAATATTTTCCGGCGCGGCAGCAAGCGCGGCGCTGGTCCACATGCCGGAAATGATCGACAGGGCGGAAATCTTGCCCTTTTCCCTCACCGGGACGATGATCAGATCCATCAGGACATGGCGATGGACCGTTGACAGCTGATTGGATTTGATAATCAGCGGTGCCTTGCCACCATTTTCAAACCATTCGAAAGCGCGGCGCCGGCTTTCTTCGGACAGGATCGGTTGCGGTCGCATCCGTGCCAGCCCGAGCTTCTGCTTGCGATCTCCGGCGTTATTGACGATCTCGTGGCCGAGCAAGGTGAGATTCCGGTCGAGGAACCAGCGCAGCAAGGTCGCCCCCTCGCCTTCCGGAAGCGCATCGGCATTTTCACCCAGTACGATTTGCAACTTCAGCCAGTCGGTGACGGCGGCGGCAATATCTTTGAGATTCGAACGTAGCGTCTTGATCAGCTCCCGGCGGATACGGGCGTCGGTCCGTTCAAGCTCGATGTAGATTATCGATTCGCGTTTCTCGCCGCTTGTCGCCTGTTCGGTTATCTCTGTCAGATGACCCTTGGCATCCCGCCGTACCGCGACCACCGGATGGATTAGCCGCTCCACCGTCAGACCGAAACCGGCAATCGTTGCGCAAACGGAGTCGACCAGGAAGGGCATGTCGTCATTGACTATCGCGAGACGCAAATGCCTGTGATTTTGCTGGCCGCTGACGCTTTCCAGCGACAGGCTGGCTTCGCTGCCCTGCCGTTCGTGCGCACATCGCAAGGTGAACCGCGCCGCTTCTTCACAAGCCTTTTTATCAAAACCGATATTCTCGCCCGGCAAGGCGCTTTCGCGGAACGCGGCGATCAGCGCCGTTTCGAGCCTGTTAGCGGTTTTGCCTGTTTGTCCGGATTTTGATTTGAGACTGGCTGCCATGTTTCCCCCAGATGGATCGAGACGAGTTGGAAACCCGTCAGCATGGCATAGGCTATGCGCCCAATCCCCAAGCCGCTCAAGAGGCTAGCCGGACCTTTTGGATGCTATTTGGGGATTATTGGGAATAGTGATATTTTGGTTACATAAGCTACTATCAGCCGCGCAACGAGAAGCAAGGTCCCGCCGCGAGCGGCAATCAGAATTGCGTATGTTTGAGCGCCTGTCCGGTCAGCTTGTCATTGCCGCGTACCGGTCCGACAATGGCCAGATCGCCGTTCGCATCCTTGCGCGCGACGAGCACCACAAATTCGGAATCTCCGGCTTCGATATCCTGCAACTGCCGAGAAGGTGCGGAGCGAAGTTTCGCCAGCAGATCTTCGCCAACAGCCCGAGCTTTCGTCAGCAGACCGGTCGGCCTATTGGCTTCGCGCTCGGCATGGACAATCGCCTTCAGTCCACCATCGTGATGCCTGAGCAAATTACCGAGTGCGCCCTTTTCAATTGCATTGCGATCTGCATATTTGAGCGCTGTCGCATATTCGGTCAGCCTGGTTTTGTCATATTGAGCGCCAAATACCAGCTTCACAATCGGTGTCATCGGCGCACGGTCCTGGACCGTCAGACCGGAATCTTCGAGCAGCATCCGGTAATCGTCCGGATATTGCTCGGTCATCAGATAGAAATCATAGGCCTGACTGATCGCAGAATAGAGCGCGACACGGCTGCGCTCTACGCAATCAGCGGCATCGTCGGCACTGTTCCGGGCGGCGCACAACCAGTCCGCGAGACTTGCCTCCTCATCGAGCGGTTCGGCAACTGCATTGGCGCTATCGTCCAGCGCAAGCTCCAGTTCCGAAGTGAGTTCGAACTCGTCCAGATAGGTCGAATGCGGTCCATCGTCCCAGACCGGTCCTGCCGCAATCTTTGCCGGTGCTGCCAGCATCGCTTCGGACACCTCATCCTCGATTTCCTGCCGGACGGCGTCGGCTGCGACCTCTTTCCAGTTGATCACGCCGTAGATGAAATCAATAGTGTCGTCGTCGGTCGAGAAGGGCAGCAATATGCCGCGATACATGATCGTGATGCCGCGTTGATTGACGAATTCGGCTTCAAAACCGATCGGTGCCTGATTGGCGATAATCTGCAGATAATGGTCGGTGATCCGCGACAGCAGCGAACGTGCAGGCACGTCGGCGATCGACGTGATCGAATCATCGATCTCGCATTCGTCGCGCAGCGCCCGGCCGAGAAACTGGATTGTCGGATTTTCAAAACCATCGGTAAAGTCGAGCAAAACACTATTCGGTCCGAAATCGTCATCGGATTCAGGCTCCAGATCTTCTACGCTCGGAAATTGTCGCTCGCCCAGAAGACCGGCCCAAAAATTATAGGCGCGCACATGCATGCGGCGCTCGTCCTGACCAATGGCAGGCGGCGCTTCGACGGCGCCGTCATCCTCTTCATAGACGTTATAGTCAGGGGCCGAAGCCAAATCCTGATCGTTAAGTTCGCCGTGATTTCGTAGGTTTTCCATGCTTCCCCACTGCAATTCCATTGGTTCCACCCTGATATGCATTGCCCATGGTAAATATATGGTAAATTTCCCGATAATGACCTTCGGGCAGGATTGGCATGATAAGCGCGCAAACACACATCATCGCCCGATTTATCGACTGTGCGGACTTGTCACGGCAAAGCTGTGCTGGTAATGGCGCGCGATCAATGAAAACGCATGAGCCCACGCCCATCCGTTTCGGCGATGCCGCTTTAGCTCAGTTGGTAGAGCATCGCATTCGTAATGCGGGGGTCAGAGGTTCGAATCCTCTAAGCGGCACCATCACTCTCACCCTAGTAAAATCGCGCTTGCTGCTGGAGTTGCCCAATCGTGGGCGCGCTTGTCTGCAATAATTCAAAAGGTGCTGCTGGACTTGCGTGAAGAAACCAGCCTTTTTGGGAATATGGATAACGGTGAAAAATTTGACGCGATCAAAAAAGCCAAATCGCAAAAATCATTAGACTGACAATACTCCGGATCCCGGAAAAAGTTGAAAAGCAAGGTGCAGTCAGCACTTGGAAAGGTTGCGCCTTCGCAAAGCTGAGAAAGACGTCCCTATTATTATATATATTCACCGTACTGAGCGGCGAAAGTCTGTTTCAGGCTTGCCTTCGCGGTATTTCGGCCCATTGATATCTCGAACTTCTCAATCGGCAAATTGATAAGGGTGCAGCAGCTATTGATGGGAATGAAGTTCGAATATCATTCCCGACTAAGTCGTTCGACGGGATTTATGTCATTAGCCGACGGCATATCTGACAATATCCTGCGAAACCTCGACTTCATTAGCCATGGCTCAAGAATGCGTCCTACGACATAGAGTGTCGCGAAGATCGCCGCTAAAATATAAGCGGTCTTGGGCGAGTATTTTTTATATTTTTCTTTTTCTTTTTCCTTTTTATCCGGCTTTTCCGGTGCGGGTGCACCCAAGGCCACGTCCAGCCAGTGCAACGTCACCTCCTTGTCCGCTTCTTCGTCCTTTTTCGATTTGTCAGTATCTTTTCCGGATTTGTCTGCTGCCTCGGCTTTGGACTTTTCATATTCTCCAATGGCTACGTTAACCTGGCCCAACGCCAGAAACAGCAATGGCGCCAGAAAACAGGCCAGCAACGCCGGGCTGGTCACATTATATGTGAGCACCGAACGCCCTTCCCGCTCGCCGACCGTCAGCGTGCCGCGGGTAAACGTCGCCAGCTTGTCCTGCGCGGCGGGATTATGCTTGTTAAATGTCAGTGTGTCGCCTGCGATCTCGTAGCTTGTCCCATTCGTCTGGAATAGGGGATCAAGCTTGTCGAAGGCAGTTGCCGGGGACATTCGGGTCTCGAGGGGCAGCGAGCCCTTCACACGCCAGATGCGGTCTATGAAAGGCAATTTCACTTACAATTCCTTCAGCAAGTTCCGGGAAGGGAGAAAGCCTGTCGCTTCGCAACACTCAGCGGCAAATATGTGCCATGCCGTGAGAAAATCGCTTCAGGCGAGGACGAAAGGATCAACTATTCGGCCGGTATGGCGGTTGGGGGCTCCCGGCGAGCCTGAATCCGTGCCTTGATTGACTTGTAGCCTTCAGTGAACGGGAAGGTCATGGTCTCGTTGATCGGCATCCGTCGTCCGCCTTCCATTCCGAGTAATTCCGCCTCGCCATCGACACAGGTTCCGAAGAGGCGGTCAAAAATGATCCAGCTGGCACCATAGTTGCTGCGTGTAGCTTCATAATCTTGTGAGTGGTGCACGCTGTGGTGCTCGGTGGTGTTGAACAGGAACCGCCACCAGCGGGGCGAATTGAAACGGACATTGATATGTTGGTATACGCCGACAGTCAGACCGATTGCGCCTGCAAGCAGAAAGGCGCGCGGGATGAAATCGAAGAAGCCGCCGATACCCAGGCCGATCAGGAACAGTTCGATAGGATTGCCGACCGCGCCCTTGTTGATGTTCAGTTGGGTGATATAGTGATGCGGAGCATGGGTCAGCCAAAGGGGATGCCAATTGTGCATGCCGCGATGCATCCAATATTGACCAAATTCGAAAATCAGCGAGATCATGAGCGCCTGCACCAGCAGTGGCAGATCAGTGAACCAGGAGAATTTATCCCAGTCAAACGAGTTCTGGATCGCTTCAATCATTACTCCGTCGCCGATATAATTGTCGACCATGCGGAGCAGTGTGTAACCGAGCCCGACGTAGAACAGATCGGTTGCACATTCCTTCCACGTGAGACGCCAGCTTTCGTAGCGCGGGTTGACCCATTCGAGTCCCAGCAGAAATAGCTTGAAACAGATGCCGAGCCAGATGGCGGTCGATGCGACGGCAATGGAATTGGGTGCGTAATACCAGAAGGCCAGAACAGCGAAGAGCACGGTGGGTTGAAAATAGGTGAATATGAACTGCTTGGCGGGACCGCCTTCGACCCTGCCGATGTTTTCCCATCCGACTGTGACGGGCGCGTCAGCCCCAATAATCCTGTTTCCTACCCGAACTCCGTTCATACCGCCTACCTCTTTCATCTGAGGGCCAAGGCCCAGGAATAGCTACTGCCCGAGCGCTAAACCGGCCCGGTATTGCAGTGTCTCTCCTGTGAACGACTTTTTATTTTTGCTATGAGTGCCATGGTATTGATATTATCAAATACGTCAAGCGTAATATTTCCAAGTCCCTAGTGGTTCAGCTTTCTCCCGATTTGCGGGTAAAACGCGGGCTATTTCGTTTCGATAAAGGCCCGCCAGCCGCCGAGATCGGTGATATCCTGCGCGCCTGTCGTCGCCCGTGACTCGGCGACAAAGCCTTTGACACTGCTGCCGTCGGCCAACGTGACAGTCCCGATTGCGAGCGGGGCAGGAACTTCTGCCACAAAGCTACCGAAAGCGGCGACGTCCAGTTCATAGACTTCAACCTTGATGGCAGCCCCGTCCTCGCTGTGTACCAGCGCCGGTTTCGGAGGAACGCTGTCAGCGATCGCGTAAAGACGATAGGTGGGAGCGGTTTCGAAGGCTCCGACGAACACGGCCTTGCGAGACGTCAATTGCCAGTGCAGTGGCATGTCTTTCAAATGGGCGCCGACGACGGCAAGTTTCACGCTTTCCATTTTTCCCTCCAGATCAAGTGCGGGCGGAGCAGGCAAGTCTGCTGCCGCCAGATAATTTTCAGCTGCGCCGAGCAGGGCCTGGTCGCTGTCGGCAGGGCCGATCAAGGTGATGCCGAAGCCGGTCCCGTTCGAACGGGTTCCGGCAGGCACAGCGACGGCTGCCATGTCGAGCAGATTCACGAAATTGGTGTAGAAGCCGAGATTGCTGTTCAGCGCGACCGGCGCCACCAACAGTTCCGCGACGCGATAGGTCGCGCCGGTGGTGGGAAAGGCGAGCATGTCGACCTCGCCCCATAGTCCGTCTGCCTGGCGTTTGAGTTCGGCTAGCCGGTACATGCCATTGAACACGTCGACAGCGCTCTTGCTCAGACCGGGTTCTACAATCTGACGTACCGTCTCGTGAATCGCATCGGGATTGCTGGCCAGCAGATCCTGGATGGCTGCCGTTCGTTCAGCGACCCATGGACCATTGTAAAGGAGACTCGCGGCTTCGTTGAGTGGCGATATATCGAGTTCGACGATCTCAGCATCGACGGCGAGCCGCGCGACCGCCTGATCATAAAGATATTCGGACTGGCTATCGCCGAACCAGGCCCGCTGGTCACGCCGCGGCACGCCGACGCGTTTCGGTCGCAATGCTACGTCGGCCAGCGGTTTTGAATAAGGATCAGCGGCATCAAAGCCAGCCAGCACATCATCGACCAGCCGTGCATCCGACAGATTGTCGGTAAACACGGTGATGCAGTCGATGGTGCGACAGGCTGGCACGAGGCCCTCTGTGCTCCAGCGGCCCTTGGTCGGCTTGAGACCGACAAGATGGTTGAACGCTGCAGGTACCCGGCCCGAACCGGCCGTATCGGTGCCAAGCGCAAAGCCAACAAGCCCCGCCGCGACCGCGACAGCCGATCCCGAACTCGAACCGCCGCTGACATAGGCGAGATTATAGGCGTTGCGCGGAATGCCATAAGGGCTGCGCGTGCCGACAAGGCCGGTCGCGAACTGGTCAAGATTGGTTTTACCGACACAAATGGCGCCCGCCTCGAGCAGCTTTTCAGCCACGGTTGCAGAATCAGCGGGGGAATAGGCGAAGGCCGGACAGCCTGCCGTGGTCTCAAACCCGGCGACATCGATATTGTCCTTTACCGCAAAAGGCACGCCGGCAAGCGGAAGCCGTTCTCCAGCCAAAATGCGGGCATCGACCTTGCGGGCGGCAGCAAGCATGTCGGCGGTGGCAGCGCGGCTGATCCATATTTGCGGCTGAACTGCGTCATAAGCCTGAAGACGGGCTAGCGTTTCCTCCGTCACTGCCAGCGCGCTTGTCTTGCCGTTATTTACGGCCGCTGCAATAGCCCCGGGGCTTTGCCGGTCCAACGAGGTCATGGGTGCCGCCTAAGCGCCAGCATTGGCGCACCGGGCTCCAGTGACTGTCGCTCGTGGATATAGAGCGCGGCAATCGTGCCGTTATCGGGACTTTCCAGCGGGCTTTCCATCTTCATTGCCTCGATCACCGCAATAACGTCCCCGGCCTTTACTTTGTCACCTTCCGCAACCATGAGTTTCCAAACGCTTCCACCGAACGGAGCCTCGATCAGGTCGGTACCCTCGGGCAGTTCGATCGCGGGAGCAACGGAAACGCCGATTGCCGGGTCCTCTGTCAATTGTGTGACACGATCGAATTCGCCATTTTGCTGCCATTGGGCGCGTTCGGTCTCAAAAGCGGACTGGCGTGTTGCTTCAAATGACTCGATGGATTCTGCGTTCTCGGCCAGGAACGCACGATGGTCGGCAAGCCGGAATTCTGATTCCTCGACCCGGATGGAACGGCGGCCATTGGGAAAATCCCTTCTCCATTCAACCAGTTCTTCCGCGCTGACGCTGAAAAAACGAATCTGATCGAAGAAGCGCAGCAGCCAGGGCTTGCCGTCGACAAAGGCATCGGTCTGCCGATAGGTATTCCAAACCTGAATGGTGCGGCCGAACAACTGATAGCCGCCGGGGCCTTCCATGCCGTAGATGCACATATAGGCACCGCCGATTCCCACGACATTGGGAGGGGTCCAGGTACGGGCCGGATTATATTTGGTAGTGACCAGCCGGTGCCGGGGATCAACCGGCGTCGCCACCGGCGCACCGAGATAGACGTCGCCCAGCCCCATCACGAGATAGCTTGCATCGAAAATAATGTCCTCGACAGCATCCGCGTCCGGCTGGCCGTTAATGCGCCGGATAAACTCGATATTGTCCGGGCACCATGGTGCATCGTCACGGACGGCGGCCATATATTTTTCGATCGTTTCCAGCGTGGCCGGATCCCGCCAGCTGAGTGGCAGATGCACGATCCGTGAAGGAACCGTAAAGTCCTCCAGATCACCGAGTTGATTATCGGCTTCGATGAGAGCAGCAAGCGCGGCCCTCTGGTCCAGAATGTCGTCATCGAAATGCAGCTGGAGGGAGCGGATGCCGGGCACGATATCGATCACGCCGGGCAAGGCCTGTTTCTCGAGCTCCGTCATCAAGGCATGAACGCGAATGCGAAGCTCGATGTCCAGGACGATCGGACCATATTCAACCAATATGTTGCGGTCGCCCTGCTGGCGGTAAACCGTGCGCGGGCGCAGTCCCCGGGCAGGCGTCTCAGCGAGGATCGGCGAGAGATGGGCGATCTCGCGCTTCGGCTCGCCCGCGTAGGACGGGTTTGCCGTCAAATCCAGCGGGGCGCGGTCAGCGGCTTTCGCATCGTCGAGGGTGACCGGAACAAAGCGCAGGCGGTCGCCGGGAGCCAGCTGCCCGATTTTCCACTGATCCGCCGCGATCACCACGAACGGGCAGACGAAACCGCCCAGCGATGGTCCATCGGGACCCAGGATGATCGGCATGTCGCCGGTAAAGTCGACGGCACCGATGGCGTAGGGATTGTCGTGGATATTGGAAGGATGCAGGCCCGCCTCGCCGCCGTCGGCCCGGGCCCATTGCGGCTTTGGTCCGACCAGACGAACGCCGGTGCGGTTGCTGTTGTAATGGACGCGCCAGTCGGCATCGAGGGTCGCGCGAATATCCTCATCGGTGAAAAAGTCCGGAGCGCCGTGGGGGCCATATAGGACACGCAATGTCCAGTGGTTCCCGAAATTCGTTGCCTGGGCAACAGGCGCGGGTGTGCTGACAGCCGCTTCCGCAAGATGGAGCGTGTCACCTGCCACCAGTTTTCGAGCCGCATGACCGCCAAATTGGCCCAGCTCGAACGTACTGCGGCTACCGAGATAGGGCGGGATGTCGAGCCCGCCGGCAATCAATATGTAACCGCGCATGCCGCCGCCGCTAACGCGGCCGAGCGCGAGCGTCTGGCCTGCAGCGATGTCGAGCGGGACGCCCCGTTCAACTGGCTCGTCGTCCAGCCGGGCACCGAAATCGGCTCCCGTGATACAAATGCGCGCGGCTGCGTTGAAATACAGGGTTGGACCGGTAAAGGTAATCTCGAGCCCTGCCGTTCCTTCTGGATTGCCAAGCCGCTGGTTACCGATACGAAAGGAATGGTCGTCCATCGGGCCGGAGGGTGGGACGCCGACCGACCAGAGACCGACGCGGCCAGGCCAGTCCTGAACCGTGGTTGCTGTGCCGCCGGAAACCACCCGGATACTGCGCGGCGTGTAGATGATCGTATCCAGCAATCTCGTAGCGACTTGGCCTGAAATGAAGCGATCATCGCGGACGACGGCGCGCAGCCAGCGGAGGTTGGACTCGAGACCGTCCACGCGGCTTTCGTCGAGCGCGGCCTGCATTGCCACAATTGCTGCCTCTCTTGTGTCGGCGTGCACGATGAGCTTGGCGATCATCGGATCATACCAGGCACTGACCGCGCTGCCGGCGGTGCACCATGTTTCGGCACGAATAGATTCAGGGAAATTTATGGCCGTGATCGTGCCGCTGGTCGGGCGATAGTCCAGCGCTGGGTCCTCGGCGTAAAGGCGGACCTGCACCGAATGGCCCTTTGATACCGGTGGCTTGTGATCCAGGAACGAGAAGTCGCCCGCCGCTCCTCGGATCATCCATTCGACAAGATCAATGCCCATCACCTCTTCGGTGACGCCATGTTCGACCTGTAGCCGGGTGTTCATTTCCAGGAAGAAAAATTCCTGGCGCTCGGCGTCGAACAGGAACTCTACCGTACCGGCGGAAAGGTACCCGGCAGCCGTGCCGAGGCGGACCGCTGCGGCAATCAGTTCGCGCCGCACATCGTCGTCGAGATCAGGCGCTGGAGATTCCTCGACGACCTTCTGGTTCCGTCTTTGCAGCGAACAATCCCGTTCGCCAAGCGGCATAACCCGACCGTTCCCGTCGCCGAATATCTGCACCTCGATATGGCGCGCACGGGCGATATAGCGCTCCAGGAATACACCGGCGTCACCGAAATTCCCGGCACCGAGACGAGCGACGCTGTCCCAGTTCTTGCGCACGGCCGCCTCGTCCTCGCAAATATGCATGCCAATGCCGCCGCCGCCAGCCGTGGCTTTCAGAATGACCGGATAACCGATTTCGTTTGCAGCGCTTGCAGCATCGTCTTCATCTTCAAGAAGGCCGGTGCCGGGCGCGAGCGGCAGGCCATGTTCGGTTGCCAGCGCACGGGCGCTGTGTTTCAGGCCAAATGTTCGCATGTTTTCCGGTGTCGGTCCGACAAAAACAATGTCAGCCGCAGCGCATGCTTCTGCAAATTCAGCATTCTCCGCCAGAAAGCCATATCCGGGATGGATGAAGCCTGCGCCGGTCTCCCGTGCGGCCTTAAGGATAGCCGCAATATCGAGATAACTCTCCGTCGCAGCGGCAGGGCCGATGCAAACGGCCACATCCGCCTGTGATACGTGCAGGGAGTCAGCATCGGCTTCGGAATAAACCGCAACCGACCGCATCCCCATACTGCGTACGGTTCGAATAATTCTAGTGGCTATTGCGCCGCGATTTGCAATGAGGACTGTATCAATGCTCATGCGGTAACGATCATCCGTACCGGGGTTGGATTGAACCCGTTGCACGGATTGTTGATCTGCGGACAGTTTGACACCACCACGGTTATGTCCATTTCAGCCCGCAGGTCGACCATGAGGCCCGGGGCCGAAATGCCGTCAACGATCCCGAGCGCCCCGTCTTCCTCGACCGGCACGTTCATGAAAAAGTTGATATTGGGTACAATATCGCGCTTGCCGCGCCCTTCGGTCAGATTGGCCTCGAGGAAATTCTCGACACAGGCATGCTGGCTCTTGGTGTGATGGCCGTAACGCAATGTATTGGACTCGCAGGAACAGGCACCACCGATCGTGTCATGATAATCGACCGAAGTAGCGAGAATGGTCATCATCGCCCGCCCTTCGTTCGACCGCAAAACGGTACCAGTACGAAGGAATAGATTGGCTTGCGCAGCGACGGTATCTTGCGCGCTATAGCGCTCCGTATCATCGGCCGTTGAATAGAGCAGGAAATCAACCGCCTGATTGCCCTCCAGATCGACAATACGAAGAGTCTGCCCAGCGGCAACATGATGAAGCCATGGTGCGCGAGCAGACACGATCTCGTCGTGAATGATCGTTCCGGAAAGACCTTCTAATCCTTGGGAGGCTGTCATGGTTGGACCTGTATTCCTTCCTAGCGACGGAAATAATCTTCGACATTTTGAAAGGCACGCAAGCCTTCCGGCGTGGCGTTGCGGATATCGTCATTTTCGGGAGTAACCTCTCCTCGCCACGCGGAAACACGCAGCGGCGTCACCGTCCAGGTTTCGCGAGGATCGAGGATGTGCGGGCAATTGGCGATGACGACAATCACATCCATCTCGGCCCGCAGGACCAGTTCGCGCGCCGCATCAAAGGGGCCGACAAGCGGAGTAACCGTCCCGTCCACTTCAATTTTGGTTCCTTTGAAAAAATTGATGCAGGGATGGACGTCGCGCCTTTGTAACCCGTGTTTCGCAGATCCCAGCAACAGCCGGTCCCGACCGTTGGGAAAGGCTCCGCTATTGCGACCATCTCCATATTTGGCTGTGTTGGTCGCGGCGTTGGACGCGCCGGAAAAGGCGTCATGGGTACCGGCCCCGTCCGTCAGGATGCTCATCATTACGCGGCCCATATCGGAGAGGAGCAACTTGCCGGCGCCGAGATAGGCGTTCCACTGCACCTTCACCGTGTCGGCAATATTGAGTCGTTCGGATGGCATTTCCGCATTGAACATCAGGACTGAGGCGCAAGCGTCACCTTCAAGGTCGATGAGGCGCAGGCGAGAACCGCGCACCAGCTTCCGGGTGGCATATCCGCCGGCTGCTATCGTCTCTTCCCACAGTAAATCTTCGCTAGCCACATCAGCCGGCAGGTCATCGGCGACCGGTGGCAACACCGGCATGGCGTCTACCTTCGTGCCGGCCATTGCCCGCGCATGATCGCGCGCCGCCATGGGATCGGCCAGTGGCCTGGTCATGCCGCGGCGCTCGTGGTCTTTCTGCTCTTCTCAGTCAGTTCGTCCTGCTCGTGAAGCGGCGGAAGCAAGGCGGTGGTAGTGACAAGCCGCAGCTGATGTACCCCGCGAATGCGCCGCAAGGAATCGCAAAGACCCTCCAGCCGCACAGCCGGTCCCTGTACCAGCAACACTTCAAGTGACTGGTCATCCTCAAGGAAGACATGTTGCGAGGAGATGACTTCTTTCAGATAATGTAGCTGGGTCGTCGCGAGCTGTTGGCGCACGCCTGCGTGGTCGCCGCGATACACCAGCGTGATGGTCCCCGCGAGCATTTCTTCAGGACGGGTCAACGCTTCGTGTTCTGCCAGAGCATGACGGATCAACTCTGACATCAGCTGGGACCGTGACGGCAGGCCCCGCTCTTCGACCATATTGTCGAGATGAAGCAATAATTCTGCAGGGAGGCTCATGCTGAGCCGGGCTAGTTTTGTGGGTTCCGATATCATGATTTGCTCCTCTCAGTTATTATTAGTTGTGTCAACAGTAATACTGCCGACAATTTCGACGCTGCTATTGCTCACAACGTCGATGCCCATATCTTCCGGTAGCACGTTCTTTTTCTCGATCGGAATATCGTAGGCCACGGACGCACCATAGCGGTGCGGGGCGTGCGGATCCTGGCGCAATTTGTCCAAGGCCAGGACTCTGGTTCCAAGCGAGAACGCTTCGCGGATATCATGGGTAACCATGATTATAGTCAGGGAATATTCGCTCCACAACTGCGTTATCAACGCGTGCATGTCCGACCGGATGCCCGGATCAAGCGCGCCGAAAGGTTCGTCGAGTAACAGGATACGTGGCCGCTTTATGAGCGCCTGTGCGATCGCCAGACGTTGTTGCATGCCGCCGGACATCTGCGCCGGGTAGAGATGCAGGCTGTCACTCAGACCGACCGCCGCCAGCATCTCTTCCGCTTCCGCAACCGCTACGCGCCGCCGCGCTCCGAATAGCCGTGCCGTTATCGGCGCCTGGGCACATTCGAGGCCGAACAATATATTGCCGAGGACCGTCAGATGAGAAAATACGGAATAGCGCTGGAACACGACGCCACGGTCTGGCCCGCATTCGGGATTCAGCGGTACATCGTCGAGCAGGATTGCCCCGGAGGTCGGTGCTTCCTGTCCCAAGATTACCCGAAGCAGGCTGCTCTTGCCTGCCCCTGAAGGTCCGATGATCGAAACAAACGAGCCTTCATTGATCTCGAGGTTGATGCGTTCCAGAACCACCTTGTCGCCATATTCGACCCACAGGTTTCGCAAGCTTAGTACCGTACTCAACGGCTTGTTCCATGTGCCCATGGAAACAGGCTGCGACTGGAACGGGCGAGAAGAAAGTCCATCGCCACCGCGATCAACGCAATCCACGCTACATAAGGGAGAATAACGTCCATGGCGAGATAGCGACGGACGAGAAAAACGCGATATCCGAGACCAATATCGGACGCGATCGCTTCCGCAGAGATCAGGAATACCCAGGCCGGTCCGAGCGACAGGCGCACCGCCTGAATCAGCCGGGGCATGGCCTGGGGCAGAGCGACCCGCAATATCAGCTGCCAAGTGCTTGCGCCCAGAGTCTGCGCCTTGACGATCTGCTCTCTGGGCAAACCACCAATATGTGCAGCGATATCGCGGATCATGAACGGTGCGATACCGATGACGATCAGCGCCACTTTGGACGCCTCGCCAAGACCGAAGGCGATGAACAATATGGGCAGCAGGGCAATTGGCGGGATAACCGCGATGCCGGTCACCAGCATGCCGAAGGTAGCGCGCACCGGCGGGAGAATACCGAGCAATAGCCCCACAAGCAGTGCCGACAGGGTAGAAATACCAAGACCCAACCCGAGACGCTGGAGACTGGCGAGCGTGTCCGCCCAGAAGAGTAACCGGTCCGTAAGCTGGTCGGGTTCAAACAGCAGCCCCCACATCGCCTGAACCATGGCGCCAGGCAGAGGGAGCAGCTTGTCGCTGGGATTGATCGAGTGGCGTTCGGCCGCCGCAAACAGGTAGATCAATACCAGTAACAGGATCGGAATGGAGCCCAGGAGCAGGTTGTTGCTCCGACTTATGCGACGATTCACCCAGCGCATGATACTCCTATCCCGATCTCTCTGTTTCCAAGTATCAGCAGACTATAGCGCCCCATCAACCGCCATTTGCATATATGTCTCGTCGAAGCGCAAGGTGATATTATTCTTGTCACCCAGCGTTTTGCCACCCGGGAATGCCATGCCCACAGCATCCGCCGACTTCGCGCCTTGACCAAACAATCCCTGAGCGAAGCTGAAGTCGCGCACGCGGGTCATGGTTTCGATCAGTGATTTGTCCGATGTTGCAGCAACGGCAGACTTAGGATCCGCGTACAGGAAGGTCGTTGCAAGCTGCCCCTCGAACATTTCGGGGGTCGTGCCGGCGAGTGCAGCCATTGCCGCTCGCGCCGCCTTGCCTTCTTCATCCTGCTTTTGCATCAATGCGGTCGTCTCGTACCAGATTCCGGCGAGCGCCTTGCCAAGATTCGGGTTGGCCTTGAGCGTGGCAGTATCGACGACCAACAGGTCGAGAATCTCGCCAGGAATGTTGGCCGAACTGAATACTTGCTTTGCACCCGGTGCCTGTTTCATTGTGGATAATTGAGGGTTCCAGGCAACCGCGGCTGTCACATCCTTCGACAAGAAGGCGCCGGCTATATCGGCATCCGAAGTATTCACGGTGCTGACATCGGTCATCGACAGGCCGACGGCGTCAAGCGCGCGCGCCAACAGATAGTGAGAAACCGAAAGTTCAACGAGGTTGATTTTCCGACCCTTGATCGCGTGAAGATCCTCGGCACCTTTTAGAAGTACGCCATCATTGCCGTTCGAATAGTCGCCCACAATGATTGCGCTGGTGTCCTTGCCGCCCGCAGCAGGGATGGTGAGCGCATCCATATTGGCAACGGTAACGCCGTCAAGTTGACCAGCGGTATACTGGTTCACGGATTCGACATAGTCGTTGACCTGAACGATATTGATCTTGATGCCGTATTTATCTTCCCATTTCTTAACAATGCCGGCTTGTTCGGCATATGGCCAAGGCATCCAGCCCGCATAGATAGACCAGCCGATATTGAATTCAGTGCGCGGCGCTGCCGTTTCCTCAGCCGTTGGCGAGCACGACGTTATAATGAATGCACATGCCAGCATTGCCAATGCCCCTGCGCGGCGTATCCCTTTGATCATGATTCGATTTCCTTTCGCAGTTGCAGCATTGCGGCAAAACGACTCGTTGTCCATCTATATTTATTACTATTGATATATTTAGTAATATCCGTATGTTTGCTGAATATGCCTGCCGAATCATCCGGAAATCGGGTGAAACGCGGCGTCTCGGGGGAGTATGCATCGAAAGCAGTCGGTTCACGCCGCACTGGAACCTCAGTCAGGAGTATTCGATGCCGCAGACGTCAACACCAGCTCTAAATCCCACCGCTTCCGGCAACGGTAATCCCGATTTAGACTATAATACTCCCGGTGTCCGCAACACCGATTCAGCGGTGCCACTCCACCCTGCAGAACCAGTAACCCATAATTATAACAGCGACGGGCCGGCTCCGGGCAGGCTGGCCTTTCGCTGGACCTACGGCTCCAACGTGGCGGCGAAGAACCGCGACCCACGTGTACAGGTGGTGCAATATAACGAGGATAGTTTCGTCCTGCGACAAAATGTCTGCGTGCATTGGGAAGCGCCATTCACCTATCTGCTATTTGGCAACAAGGGGGCTCTGCTGATCGACAGCGGCGCAACTGCCAACGCGAAGCATTACCCGCTGCGCGAGACAGTGGATGCCATCATCACCCGCTGGGGACAGGCGAGAGGGCGCAGCAAGGTGCCGCTGACGATTGCGCTGACGTCCGGTGAAGACATTGCGCAAAACCAGGGTCTGGTACAATTTGCCGGACGACCGGATACAGTCATTGTGCCAACGCCGCTCGCACTGATGAAACAGCATTATGGATTCGGGAACAGCTGGCCTTCGGGCACGGGTGCGATCGATCTAGGCGACCGGGTGATCACGGTCATCCCCACGCCCGGCACCCACAAGGACGGCGTCACATTTTACGATCCCTATTGCCGCATCCTGTTCACCGGCGATTTCCTGTATCCCGGCAAAATCAATATCAGCAATGATCGGGATTTCGTAACGTCGCTGGAACGGCTCAAGACATTCGCGGCGGCCCGTTCACCCAAATGGATCCTTGGCGGTCATGTCGAGATGATGTTTGCGCCCGGCAGATATTATCCGCGCTTTGCTACCTATAAGCCTTACGAACGGATATTGCAGCTGGAACCGGAAGTGATCGATGAAGCGCTGCAATATGCGCGTGAAATCCAGGGCAAGGACATGCTGCTGATCCGGCCGGATTTTGTGCTTTTCAACGGTGTCAGCCCCGACCAGCGGACGCCGGTCTGGCCAGAAGACGTGCCCCAGATCAACCCGCCCCGGCCGTTCTAAAATCAGAGAGGACTTTCATGGATCGTCGCACTTTCATATCATATAACGCCGCAGCCGCCACGGTTGCGGTTGCCGGTAATGCGCTCACCACATTCAGCAATTCGGCAATGGCCGCCACGCGCCCGGCGCCAATAGATTTCAAGAGCAATGTTCCCGCTCCGGGCGGCTTTCCCGAGCGCTGGATCTGCGGTTCCGCTTCCTGCATGGACAACACGGATCCGCCGGTCCAGGTCCACTGGTATAATGCGCACACCGCGATCCTCCGCCAGAACAAGGCCTATAGTTTCGAGGCACCTTTCACGCCGCTCTATTTCGGCAACGACCGCGTCCTGCTGCTGGACGAAGGCTTCACCCAGTTGCGCAACGACTGGGACCTGCGCGGCGTGGTAGACGAGTGTATCGACGACTGGTGCGCCCGGAACGGGCGGGACCCTGCAAGTCTGGAACTACTGGTTGCTTTCAGCCATCTTCACTCCGATCATTATGCTGCGGTCAATCAGTTCGCCGACCGTCCAAACACGCGCTACATGGGCCTGACCCACGAAGAAATGCTCGGTTTCTGGGGCATGACCAATTATCCGGAACAGCATGTGAAGCTCGATCTGGGCGGACGCGAGATCGAGATCTGGGGCTCACCCGGCCACGTGGTGTCGGAATTTGCCTATTATGACAATTATACGCAGATTCTCTATACCGGCGACATGTTCTATCGCGGGCGCTGCTACATCACTTACTGGGAGCCCTGGTTCGACAGCATGAAGCGGCTGATCGAATTTGTTGACACGCATCCTGTAACCCACGTCATGGGTTGCCACGTCGAGATCAGCAAGGATGGCAAAGACTATCCCTACGGACTCACCCATCAACCGGACGAAGCGCCGGTGCAGATGACGGTGAAGCAATTGCGCGAGGCCTTCGCCTATGCGCAGACGATTACCGAGCCGGGCATCTATTTCACCGGCACGGTTTTTCTCTGCAACCAGACGCGCAGTACAACGACGATCGATACCAACCCTTATAGTTACTGATATGCCAATACCGGCACTTCGCAGGAGTATTCACATGAAACGTTCAATCACCCTGATGCTGCTTTTTGCTGCGGCCTGTTCTCCAACTGAACAGCAATCGACTGATTTGCCAACCGCGCTGCAACCGGCAAACTTGCTAGAACAGGCAATTGAAGTGCCCGATTTTGCGGATTTTCTCGCCGTCGACGGTGACACGGTGTGGGCCACCAATCGGGGCCGGGTCGAACAATGGTCGACCGAAGGCATGCTCGCGTCGGTCAAGATGCCGCGCCCATGCGGCACGATGGCCATATTCGCTGATTCGCTATGGGTAGCCAATTGCGAAGATGCGAACCTCTATCGAATCAACCTCGAGACAGCGGAAGTGGAAGCGATGATTGCCACTGGTATTGCCAATCCGAAAGGTGAAACAAATGTGGTCGCAGGCGCGGGATCGATCTGGGTGCCGAGCGATGCGGAAGGGAAAATTGCACGCATCGATCCGGAAACAAATGAAGTGATCGCAACCATCGATGTTGCCCCGCAAACCTTTTTTCTCGCTTATGGCCTGGACGCATTATGGGCAGTGAGCAGCGAAGGACGGTCGATCGAGCGTATCGATCCGGCGACCAACAAGGTGACCGGTTCGGCCGAACTCGGCAAACAGCCCGGTTTTCTCGCTGCCGGTGAAGGCGGCGTCTGGGTACAGGAACAGGGAGACGGCACGGTTGCGCGGATCGATCCCGAAACTGTCACGGTGACTGGCCGCATCAAAGTCGGTGATAGCTTGCTTTATGGTGACATTGACACCGGTGGTGGCATAGTCTGGCTGCGGACAACCGACGATCAGACCTTCGTCGCAATTGATGCGGAAACTCTGGAGATCCTCGCACGTCCGGGTGCTGCCGCTGGTAGTGGTGCCATACGCTATACACCCAGTGGCATCTGGACGAGCGCTCACGACGTACACTCTATTTCCTGGTGGAGCAGCGCCGGGGCAGAAACCGAATAAGGAAAGCGTCTGACTGTAGCCGCCTGTCCTGATTCGCTCTCCCTATTTTGAAGCTAGGTAAAAGCGGAAAGCCACGCGGCCGCCAGGCATCTCCAGCGCGCCAGAGAGGACTGCCAAACACCAAAAAAACCAGCGTTTTCGGGCGTTTGGAAAATTTATTGTGCACATGCTAACAAACCATGGTTATTACTCTTGACGCGTTAAGTAATATCTATATCGTAGGTTATGTCGCGATTGAGAACGGCATCCATTGGGAGAAGAAAACCTGAGGCATTAGGCCGATTTCCGGCCTGATAGGGGGTTTTCTATGGGTCGATCTTCAGATCGCGAAGCAGTAAAAGAGGACGGGTCGGCCAGCGCCGTTACTGTTCGCTCCTGCACAATATCTGCTCCTGACAAGAGCGAGAATCCAATCAAGCGGACATTGGTCAACCTGATCCCTCCCGCAACTATAATCGCTGTCATCCTGTTCTGGATGTTTGCGCCCCCATCAATAACCGACAGCCCCTGGTCCATCGTTGTCACCGGCCTTGCCATAAGCTTTTTTGTCCTCGGTCTCGAACAGCTGCTCGAGCGCCACGTAGGCTGGCGCCTGACACGCAAGGAATTTGCGACAGATCTTTTCTACCTCGCTCTCCAATATACCGCGATCGGCTGGGCAACCGAGACGCTGGCCGACAAACCGCTGGCCTCGTTCAAGGAATCAATTGGCATCAGCACGGAATGGGCAATGCAGATGCCGTTCCTGTTGCAGGTTGCCTTTGTAATATTCCTTTACGAGTTCGGCCAGTACTGGATGCACCGTCTGATGCACGACTGGTACCCGGCCTGGCTGACCCATGCGCCGCATCACCACATTACCCAGCTCAATGCCATGAAAGGGTCTGTAGGCAATCCGATCGAGCTGTTCCTGATCAGTCTCAGCGTCATTGCGATCTTCGATCTGGACACGGCGGCGTTGTTTTGCGGCTTCAATGTGCTCACCGTGGTGTCCACCTTCGCCCACGCCAATGTGCGTTCCGACCCGCCTCTATTCTATTCCTATGTCTTCACCACCATTCGGCATCACAGTCTCCATCACACGGCGCTGAGCTACGAAGATACGCGGTGCAATTACGGCAATTCCCTTATTTTGCTCGACCGGATTTTCGGCACGTTTCGCGAAGGGGAGTCCAAAGAGGTGGGCCAGGACGACCGCAAGCGACTGTCGATTTACGAGCAGTTCGTCTTCCCGTTTCAACCACTGATCAACAAATTCAAGGCCAGGCGCGACAAAATATCGTCGGCCGACATTTAAGAAGGAGATAGCTTAGAAAAGTAAGTTCGGGATCGCAAAAATCGGGCGGAATCATAACCGCAATTTCAGAAGCGCCGGCTTGAAAGCCGAATAACGGTAAGCGGGCGAACTGGAAGATCCTCAAGACAAAGTCGCAGGATGAACGACATACGTCTGGCCCGCGGGGGCATTTAAAATGAGGGATAAGAATAATGATAAAGGACGCAAGACTCAAGCTGGGCCTGCTTTCAGCAACAATGTTGACCAGCACTATGATTGCCACACCTGTTCTCGCACAGGAAATGTCGGAGAATATGGCGGCTGACGATGCCGGTGCCGACAATATGATCATCGTAACCGCGACGCGGCGAGCGACAACACTCATGGAAACACCCGTCAACATTTCGGTTGTCAGTGCCGAGGACCTCGAACGCAATCGGATCGACGACGTGCGCGATCTCGCCGATTTCACACCTGGGCTGACAATTTCAGACACGGGCCCGGGCTCGACAGGTACGATCGTCCTGCGCGGTCTCAATGCATCGGGCTCCGGTGATGGCGGGGCGACCTACGACGATGCTTTGGGCGTCTACCTGGGCGAAGTCCCCCTTTATTATGACTTCAAGCTTATCGATATCGAACGTGTCGAGACGCTGCTCGGACCGCAAGGGACGCTATACGGCCTCGGCACATTGGCCGGCGCGATCCGTTATATTCCCAACCGCCCCAATACCAGCGAGGTCGAAGGAGAGGCCCACGGTCGCGTCTACGCCAAGTCTCACAGCGACTCCTTCGGTGTCCAGATTGACGGCATGATCAACATTCCAATCGTGCAGGATCACGTCGCATTCCGTTCTGCCACGGGCTATTATTTCGACCCCGGCTTCATCGATTATACGACATTAGTCAAAGAGCCGGGCGTATCGCTTCCGCAACCGGATGGTCCCGACAGCATCACTCCTGAGGGCTATGCTGCAAATCTCACCAGAGAAAAGGATCTCAACTACGAACGGACATTCACCACCCGCAACCAGTTGCTGTTCCAGACCACGGAAGATTTGAAGCTGATTCTGACCTACGCCTATCAGCAGACCAAGACTGGTGGCGCGCAATCGAACAGTGCGGGCGTGCTCGGGACTGGCCGCTATGAGAATGCCAGCCGGTTCACGGAACCGGTCAAACGCGATGCTCATCTGTTCAGCGCAGAAATCAACGCCAATGTCGCGGATATCTTCGATATTGTTGCCACGGGTGCCTATACCAAGGTCAATTACCACGGCCAGAGTGACGTGACCGACCTGCTGCTCGATCTTGATTACGACTACGAGCTTTTCCCCGCTTTCGCCGGATATACCCAGTCGGATACCTCCCGCAAGCAGAAGAATGCCGAAATCCGCCTCGTTTCAAGGCACGGCGGCCCGTTTAGCTGGGTGCTTGGCGGATTCTATAACGAGAATGAATATCAAAGCGATTATGCCGAGCGTATTCCGAACCACCCGTGGGTAGACCCGGTGACCAATCCCGAAGCGCTTGAATATGTCAGCTATGTTAGCTCTAAAGTGACCGAGAAGGCGATCTTCGGCGAAGGTACTTTCGAGGTTACGCCCGAATGGCAGGTCACTGCCGGAGCGCGTTACTTCAAATATAGCTCCACGATCGCTGGCGCGGCAGCCCTGCCGGTACTGGGAGATCCGCTCAGCCCTTACGATCTGCCCGTGAATGGCGGCGATGCAGGGGAAGACGGCTGGGTGTGGAAATTCAACACTTCCTATAATTTCACCCCGAATCTGATGGCCTATTTCACCTACAGCAAGGGTTATCGTATCGGCGGTCCGAACCGTGTCGCGCCTTGCCCGGATAATATCGCACCCGGTCAGCAGATCATCTGTGCCTTGCCCGACGAACTGCAATATGGACCGGACACGACCAAGAATCTTGAACTTGGGATGCGGGCACAATTGTTCGACAACATGCTATCGTTCAATTTCAATGTCTTCCAGGTCAAATGGCAAGGCATCCAGGTCAATTCGTCCACGCTCTACGGTGCAACCGGTATTACGGTGAATGGCGGTTCAGCGGAATCGAAGGGTTTCGAGACTTCGTTCCAGTTCAAGCCGACCCCGGAACTGTCGATTCAGGGAACATATTCCTATACCGACGCCAAATTGACCGAGGATGTTCCCGGCATCATCACCATTCGCGAGACGCCAGGGGATTATTCCAATCGGTTCCTTCAACTCGACGCTCTGGCAGGAGATCGCTTGCCTGGCTCGGCCAAGAACACGGCCAGCCTCGGTGTAACTTACGTCACGCCGGTCATGGATGGCGATATCGTTGCGAACTGGACGGCAACCTATCGCGGAAATGTGGTGTCCCGGATCGGTTGGGATCGCGCCTATGGGGATAAGATTCCAAGCTATATCCTGAACCGCGCATCCATCTCCTATGACACCGAACGATTCACTGTCGGTCTGTTCGTCGACAATGTTTTCGACAAATATGCAGTGGTGTCGGTCGCCAATGATCGCTCGCGAATTGGCGTCAATGACGGCGTCACTGTGCGCTATTACCGGCAGGCAGTTCTCAATCCGCGGACCGTCGGCCTCGAAGGACGCTTCAAGTTCTGATCGTCCGCGTTCACGATTGAAGAGGAGAGGGCACCTGTCGGACATGACAGGTGCCCTTGTCATATTGGCGGCGGCTTTCGCTGTGGCCTACCGGCGCAGTATCGCTTTAATCGATCGGGATGGACTGCTGCTCGAAAAAGGCGCGTGCCGGCTGCAGCGCCGCTTCGTGCGTGCGCCATTTGCCTATCGCATCGGCATTGATCGGGCGGCGAACCTGTGCGGCGCTGGGCGTAGCCACGGCCGCACTATTTTCGTGAAACGTCAGGCAGGCTTCGTCCCAGTCGAGACCGCAATGCTCCAGGAGGCGTCGGGTCTGTTTTTCCTGATCCGCGACCAGTTGTTCGTAGGACAGTTGCAGCACCAGCCCGGGGAATAATTTATCCCACATGGCCATCAGCCTATCGAAGCGGGCATAGTAACGCGCGGTGTCCAGAAGATCATATGAATAGGCGTAATAAGCGGACTGGCTGGCGAAGAGATTTTTGTAATTGCTCCAGACCGTATCCATCGGATTGCGGCGCAGACACACGATTTTCGCATGGGGCAGCGCGCGCGCGATATGACCGATATAGAGAAAATTGGCTGGCAACTTGTCGGTGAACCGGGCTGTACCCAGGTGCCGATGATGGCTGGCTTGGGCGAGGTAAACCTCACCAATTTTCGCCGGATCGATATCACCACTCGTCATAACCGTTTCCGGATCGATGACATTACGGGACGATGTCGCCGCCAGTCGCTTGACCGCAAGCGGAATCGCCTGCAATTCTCCCGCCGACTCCACATCCGGATGCGAGGAGAGAATTCGATCGACGAGCGTCGTTCCCGTGCGGGGCATTCCGACTATGAATATCGGCGCTTTGTCGGGATTTCCTGCGCCGGGCAAATGTGTTTGCCCGGACTGCGTGAACAAGGCCTCGATGGCGTCGAAAATCGCCTCGTCCTGCGTGAAATCATATCGCAGCGAGCGCTTGTGTTCGTCATTGGCGGCAGAAAGATGCGTGAAGGCCTCAGGGTCGCCGATGTCTTCCAGTTCCTTTGCCAGCGCATAGCGAATGCGCAGGCCGTCGCCAGGTTTCTGTGCTTCGGAGAGAGCGGCTTTCAACCTAGGTACATGGTTGGATTCTGCTGTCTGGCGGGAAGCAATGGCAAGGGCATAATGGGCGCGTGCATTGCCGGGGTCTGCGGCAACTATTGCTTCGTAATGCGCGCGGGCTTCGTCGACCCTGCCGGTGAAGCTGCTCGCCGCGGCAAGATTATAACGATAGTCAAGATTGTCCGGTTCGGCTGCAACCGCCGAGATGAAAGGTTCTACCGATCCTTCATGATCGCCAAGCCTGGTAAAAACGCAGCCGATAGTATCGCAGGTCCGGGCGTCGCCGGGCTTCATGGCCATCGCCTTTCGAGCGGCAGCCGCGGCTTCGCCATCCCGTCGCATCAGGATAAGCAGTTTTGCCAGCTGTGCCAGATGTTCCGCTTCGGGTCCGCGCTCTACCGCAGCCTCGACAAGGGGAATGGCTTTGGCGATCTGGCCGGCTTCGGCGGCAGCAATGCCCAGCAGGAAATAGCCTGCAGGCTGGTCCTTGTCCGCCGATATCATGGCTTTGGCGATAGCCGCCGCAGCCGGTATATCGCCACGCTTCAACGCTTCCCTTGTTTGTGCTTCCAGGGTCAAAACGGCATCGCGATCTGCGGATTTTCGCTAACCATCGATCGCTCGGGATGTGGTGATAAGGATTGGCTTGCGGAATATTCCATTGGCTTATCTTATTAGCCGCTAATCGGGCACTGTCAAAGCGAACTGGTGGATCAAATATGGGAAAGCTCGCCTTTGGTAATAAATAATCTTCCTTTCGTAATAAATTGTGATAGGTTGATTCTACGTGCCGCACGAACCGATAATCGCCGGTTTTATTGCCCCATTTGAAGAGGTTTGAAATGTTCTTGGAAGATATGGGAATCATTCCCTCGCGTGAAAAAAATCCGGTACGGGACGAACGGCCCCCTTCTATTGTCAACCTCACGCGCCGCGGATTTGTTGCTGGAACCGGTCTCTTCGTCGTCGCCGTCACACTGGCCGGATGTTCCAGCACGGAACCCTCTATCGACGCTGACAAGATGGACGTTCCCAAAGCAGGTCCCAGCCCGCTTACCGATGTGGCAGGTGGCGATGCGACACCTGCATTGTGGATTGCGATCGAAAAAGACGGGACGGTCAAGGTTACCTGCCATCGCTCGGAAATGGGTCAGCAGGTATGGACCTCCATGGCGCAGATCATTGCCGATGAACTGGAGGCTGACTGGAAAAATGTCGAGATCGTTCAGGCGGAAGGTCATGAACGCTATGGCGACCAGAATACGGACGGATCACGTTCGGTTCGTTATAATTTTCACCGGCTGCGCCTCGCCGGTGCGGCGATGCGACAGATGCTCGTCGCGGCCGCTGCGCTATACTGGAAACTGGATCCCTCCCGGTGCAGCTCCGCAGCAGGCAAGGTCTCGAACAGCGAAAATGGCGAGACCCTCTCCTACGGCAATCTGGCCGAGCTGGCCGCCAGGCTGCAGGTTCCGGCAGAAGCCGAGATCGCTTTGAAGGAGCCCAAGGACTGGCGCTTCATAAACAAGGAAGTTTCTTCGCTGACGGTCCCGAAAATCACCAGAGGGGAAGGGACATACGGCATTGACGTCAGCGTACCGGACATGGTCTACGCCGTCATTGCCCGGCCGCCCCAGGTCTTTGGTCGAACCGGATCGGTGGCCGATGCCAAGGCGCTCGCCATTCCCGGCGTATTGCAAATAGTGAAGCTGCCGGATGCGAAGCCGCCCGCAATGTTTCAGCCGCTGGGCGGAGTGGCCGTTGTGGGCGTCGATACCTGGGCCGCGATCCAGGGACGCAATGCGCTGGAGGTTGAATGGCTCGACGGACCCAATGCCGGTTATGATTCGGACAATTTTCGGAAGGCAATGGAGAAAAAGGCAAAGCAGCCGGGCACCGTGCGGCGCAGTCGAGGCAATGTTGGTACAGCGCTGGCCGAGGCTGACAAAACCATCACCGCCGAATATTATACGCCGCATCTCTCGCAATCGCCGATGGAGCCTCCGGCGGCTACGGCTCGCTGGACCGGTGACAGGCTGGAATGCTGGGCCTGTGTGCAGGACCCGCAGGCAACCCGGCAGACGCTGGCCGATCTGCTGGAAATCGACAAGGAAAATATAACCGTCAACGCCACCTGGCTGGGTGGCGCATTCGGGCGAAAATCAAAACCGGATTTCGTTGTCGAGGCCGCGCTGGTGGCGAGGAAGATGGGCAAGCCGGTCAAGGTGACATGGACCAGGGAGGACGAGATCCGCCATGGTTTCTATCATTCTACAAGCGCGCAAAGACTTGAAGCGGGGTTAGACAGTGAAGGCAAATGTACCGCCTATCGCCATCGTTCTGTTTTCCCGCCAATTGGTTCCACATTCGACTCCGGTATGGACATGCCATCCGACGGCGAAATGGGCCAAGGCGCAACCGATGTGCCGTTTGCTATCCCCAATTTGCAGGTCGAATCCGGCACTGCCAAGGGCCATTTGCGTATTGGCTGGTTGCGGTCCGTTGCCAATATCTACCACGCCTTTGCGGTCCAGAGCTTTGCCGCGGAAATCGCCCATGCCGCTGGTCGGGACCAGAAAGACTATCTGCTCGAACTGATCGGCGAACCAAGACTGATCGATCCCAATGCAGAACAGGCAAGCTACAAGAATTATGGTGGCGCGCCCGAAGAATATCCAATCGATACGGGGCGGCTGGCCCATGTCGCCAAGCAAGCGGCCAAAATGGCCAAATGGGGGAGAAAGCTGCCCGATGGCCATGGCCTCGGCATCGCGGTCCACCGGTCCTTTCTGACCTATGTTGCTACCGTGATCGAAGTGAAGGTTGCTGCGGACGGAACTCTGACCATTCCGGGCATATGGCTCGCGGTGGATGCCGGGACAGTGATCAACCCGCGCCACACAAGGGCGCAAATGGAGGGCGGAACGATTTTTGGCCTGTCAAATGCGCTTTACGGAGAGATCACCGCGAAAAATGGCGCCGTCGTGCAGGATAATTTCCCGAGCTGGCGAGTCATACGCATGGGCGAGGCCCCGAAAATTTTCGAAGTCGAAATCATTGCATCCAACAGCCCGCCTGCGGGCGTAGGCGAGCCGCCCACGCCGCCTGCAGCGCCAGCACTGGCCAATGCAATTTTCAATGCTACCGGACAGCGTTTCAGGACCCTGCCGCTGATGGGAGCAAATCGCGACAAGCTGGATATTTCAGCAATCTCGACAAGTTGATTGAGGAGCATTTCATGGCGACGACACTGAACATAAATGGCAAAAATGAAACAGTCGAGGCGGCAGCAGGTACGCCTTTGCTCTGGGTACTACGCGATCATCTCAAAATGACCGGGACCAAATTTGGTTGCGGTATTGCGCAATGCGGCGCTTGCACCGTCCATGTGGATGGCGCTCCGACCCGGGCTTGCATCACGCCGCATGACAGCCTCGACAACGCCAAAATCACAACCATCGAAGGATTGGCAGGATCCGCAGCCGACGTGATCCGCGAAACATGGGTGGAGAATGATGTGCCCCAATGCGGTTATTGCCAGTCTGGCCAGATATTGGCAGCCACCGCTTTGCTTGACGAAAATCCCGACCCGACAGATGCCGATATCGATGCCGCAATGAGCGGCAATATCTGCCGATGCGCTACATATATGAGCATCAGACGTGCGATCAAACAGGCGGCGGGCAAGCTCTAACCGAGATTCTTTTTGTCAGGCGCCTTTTTCGGGCACTGCCAAATATTTCTACCCTCGTTCTTGCTACAACATCTGTCGGTCAAGAAGGTCTCGATTTTCATTTCTATTGGCATCGATTGGTTGATCGGAATCTCCCTAACAACCCTATTGACTTAGAGCAGCGCGAGGGACGTGTTCATCGATTCAAGAACCACGCGACACGAATGAATGTGTCGGAGCAAGAGGCCTTCCTCGGGACGATCAGGGTGAATAGAGTGCCAGCGACCGGTGCAGCCTCTGGGTCTCGTTCACGACAGTGTTCGGACGGCCAATCCAAACTAGCTGAGCTTAGAGCTATGTGGCCGCACTTCGTAATAACGCGGCACACATGATTAAACTACTTATGACGACCACCTTCGATCGTTAGCTTAAGTTTGTTCGGCGTTAATGAACTGCGAAATCGGATCGTTCTGAAAATGAATATATTTCCTAACCGCGGTAATATATCCAACCAGCCCATAGCCACCCCCCAATCAGCAAGGTCCCTCCAATTGGCGTTACAGCGCCTAGCCACCGTGGTGCGCCAAACGCCATCGCGTATAATGTAATTGCGAAAACGGCAGAGCCGAGAAGAAGCAAGATCGCTGGACCTCTAGCGACGCCCATAATCGCCAATGCAGCAACGGCATGGAGCAATTGATAAAGCCCGCCTGTTCTCAACCATTCCGCTTCCTGTTGTCCTGGTGCAGCATGAGCCCCGAAAGCACCGGCAGCAACTGCCACCGCTGCCGAAATAGCTGCAAAAAATCCGATCAGCACATCTGCTCCTTCTCTTCCCCAAACGATGGAACCGTGACTTGGTCCACACGTCGCGTGTTTGATATGTCGCACCCTGATTGAGCCAAAGCGCTCGTGACTAATATTTGGACCACCTTAAATATCAGACTTAAACCATATAGCCGGAATATCGACATTGGAACACTCTTGGATCAGATCAACGCTTAAACGCTGACCTCGGACACGAAGTAGCGCTGTTCATCGGCAATCGACATCCTGCTGTGCTTGTCTGAGCAGCGTGAAGCGCACTGTTTTGGTATTCAAAACAGCAAATTTCCCTGTTAATTCCCTAATATCAGGAAAATCACACTTCAGACCCATTCGCTACAGACTGCGTCGCGCACCATCACTCTCACCCTAGAAACAAGCCATTCTCTGCAGAGCGTGCGCAATTCTGGCAAAGGCAAACCGCCGGAGGCTTGCTTATCGTAGCGGGTTTCATAATAGGGGTCATGTCTGAAATAGCGTGACATCGGCAAATATCTCTTCAACCGCCCGGATGGCACTCGGTCCATTCCGGACCGGCAACCATAATATAGAGCTTCCATGACCAATTCGCCGCAAGTCTCCCGGATTCGAAGAACCGGCACCGCGATATGGTCCAATGCCTATATCCTGCTTTCGTTCACCGCATTATTCTGGGCGGGCAACAGCATTGTAGGGCGGGCGGCGCGGGACCTCACGCCTCCTGCAGCCCTGTCCTTCTGGCGCTGGAGTCTGGCATTATTGTTTTTGCTCCCGCTAGCATGGCCGCACCTGAAGCGGGACTGGCCGACATTGAAGGCAAACTGGAAAATCATGCTTGTCCTGGGGACGCTGGGCATCGGCGCGTTCAACACGCTGCTCTATACCGGCCTCCAAAGCACGACCGCGCTCAACGCGATGCTTCTGCAAGCAGCCCAGCCGGCGCTGATCCTGATCGCGGCCGCCATATTGATGAAAGAGCGTACCAGCGCCCGCCAAATTGCCGGTGTGATCATATCGCTGGCGGGCGTGCTTGCAATTATCTCGCGGGGAAACGTGGTCACGCTGACGAATTTCAATCTCGACCGGGGCGATGCGATCATCGCCTTTGCCGTATTGCTTTGGTCGATTTACACGGTGACGCTCCGCTATCGTCCGGCAGTACACCCGCTGAGTTTTCTCGCCGCAACCCTGGTGATCGGCGTGATGATTATCGCGCCATTTTACGCAGCGGAAATCGTCCGGGGGCATCTGATTGTAGCTTCACGGAACAGCGCGTTCGCTATTGCCTATGTCGCGATTTTTCCGTCCTTCTTCGCCTATCTTTTTTTCAACCGGGGAGTCGAACTGATCGGGGCGGCCTCCACCGGGCAGTTTCTGAATATTCTGCCGGTCATGGGGGCAGGTCTCGCCATGCTGTTTCTCGGAGAACAGCTACAGGCTTTCCATGTCGTGGGCATCGCGCTTATTTTCGCTGGCATATTTGTGGCCGGGAAAGCGCATGGGGCAACCAAAGCGAGATGAGCTCATTGGTCCGATGAAGGACCGCAACGTCGGACAGATCCCCGCCATATCCGCATTTTCCCTGACCACGATACCGCTATCACGAATAATGCTGACAGCTTCGCTGATGCAGTCTAAAATCCGTTGATGTACAGAATCCTGACCAGAAAACATAAGCCGGATATCGCGATTGATCTCGGCACGGCTAACACGCGCATCATGACCGCGGCAGAGGGATCGTTTTTGACGAACCGTCCTTATGCTGTTTCTCCGGTGATATCGGCAGGAAGAAGCTGGTCGCGGCCGGGCTTGAAGCCAGAAAAATGCGGGGTCATGATTCGGCAGACCTGACGATTATCCGGCCGCTTAGCTACGGTGTCCTGAACGATATCGATGCCACGCGGATATTCCTCGAATATGCCATTCGCTCCAGCATAGGCAAGCCACCCAGAGGCGGCGTGACCGCCACGATCGGTGTTCCGACCGACGCCACCGGCGCCGAGCGCAATGCCTTGATGACGGCGGCGCGAGATGCCGGCATATCTTCGGTCACATTGATCGATGAAACCGTCGCTGCAGCCCAGGGCGCCGGTATCGAGATAGACGGCCCGACGGGCGCGATGGTTGTCGAATGTGGCGCGGGCGTCACCGAAGCTGTCGTGCTGTCGCTTGGCGGCCTATGCGGTCGCGTCGCTATCCGCAAGGGTGGCGACAGTATGGACCAGTCGATCATGGACCATCTCCATTTCAGGCATAAATTCCTGATCGGTCAGAATATGGCGGAGCAAACCAAACTCGAACTGGTCGAGCAGATGGTTACGGATTTCGCTGGCGCCGGATCGATCGATGTCAAAGGACAGAATATGGCAACCGGTCTGCCCGAGACCAGAAGCATTCCTGTTCAGGAACTGGCCGTTCTGGTCGACAAGCATATCGATGCAATTGCCGATATGTCAGCCAATCTTCTGGGCAACACGGCCCCCGAACTATGCGACGACATCTATTCCAACGGGATCATATTGACCGGCGGCAGTGCGGCAATCAATCTGATTGGCCAGACGCTGACCGACAGGATCGGCGTTCCCGTCACCGTTGCGGATCAGTCCAAATCCTGTGTTGCTTATGGGCTGCACAGTGCGTTGCTCCACTAGCGCCCGAGCCACGATTGCATCGCATTGACAACATCGCCATGCTCCACCATATCTTGCTGATGGCCATGACCATTCCTCTCGGGCGATATCGCCACCTTTCGGGACAGCTCGCCGCAGGAAGCTGACCCGGATCTACGCTATTGGCCTCGACAGAACGGGGTGACAAAACGGGGTCCGGGATTTCACAATCTATATTGAGAGAAGGACTTCGCGTTTCGCGTTGCTTCCCGGCCAGTTTTGAAAAGAATCAATATCATGAAAAAAGCAGATATCAGCCCGGGCGCGATGCGTCCGGTTATCCATATGATCGACCATGAAAGCGACGCGATCGAGGCATTCGCGATGGCGCTGGAATCCCGCAATCCGAAAGTGGCGGAGATGCTTTACCAAGAACTTGGCCGCGCAACGCTGCATAGCGCTGACGATATGCCCGACAATATCGTGACGATGAACTGCACAGTCGAGTTTGTCGACGAGACAAGTGGGCTGCGCCGAATGGTGAAGCTGGTCTATCCCAAGGACGCGGATATCGAGAATGATTGTCTTTCCATATTAACCCCGATGGGCGCTGGCCTGATCGGAATGGTCGCCGGAGAGACCATTGCATGGCCGGACCGGAGCGGAACCGAACGGATGTTGCGTATCGTGAGCGTCACGCCGCCAGATGATCCTATCGCAAGTCCGGACTGAGATCATGGAGAAAGAACTTGTTCGCTATCGATGCATGACCGATGACGGCTCCTGTCTCGACATTATCGAATATCAGCATTTCAGGATCGTCGATATGGACAGTGGTGTCCGGCAATATCCGGGCGCGCGGAGGCTGGTGACAGAAAATGACGAATCTGTGCGTTATATCGACAAGATGACGTTCGAAATTATCGACACAGGTGAATTGGTCCGTCGGCAGGGTTGAGCCTGATCATGGTTGGCAGTGGCTGGACGGCAGATATGCAAACGAAATATGCGGAGTGAAAAATGAAACAATTTGTGGTTCCGATATTGCTCGTTGCAGCGGCAGCCGTGCTCAGCTTTCTGCTTCCGGCAAATCCGTGGCTGATTTGGCTATTGGCACCCGTCATCATTCTGCTCGGTGTCGCGCTTTGGGATATTATCCAGACCAGCCACACGCTGCGTCGCAACTATCCGGTCATCGCGCATATGCGCTGGTTTTTTGAAGATCTGCGCCCCTATCTGCGTTCCTATATCGTGGAAAGCGATCTGGACGGCAGGCCGTTTAATCATAATGATCGCGCTCTGGTCTATGCCCGCGCCAAGGGGGATAATTCCTACCATCCCTTTGGCACCGAACTGAATGTCTATTCGGATGAATATGACTGGCTCAACCATTCGATGATGCCCAATGAACGGGCCGCCAGCGAATTCCGCGTCAATGTCGGCGGCCCCCAATGCAAGAAACCCTATTCGGCCGCGATTCTGAATATTTCGGCGATGAGCTTTGGCTCGCTCAGCGCAAAAGCTATCGAAACCCTGAATCTGGGCGCGCAAAAAGGCGGCTTCTACCATGACACCGGCGAAGGCGGTTTCAGTCCTTATCATTCCAAACATGGCGGCGATATTGTCTGGGAAATCGGCAGCGGCTATTTCGGGTGTCGTACCGACGATGGTAATTTCGACCCCGAAAAATTCGCCAGAACCGCGGCGCTCGATCAGATAAAGATGATCGAGATCAAGCTGAGCCAGGGTGCCAAGCCCGGTCAGGGCGGCATGCTTCCCGGGGCGAAGGTCACCGCAGAAATCGCGGCAACTCGCGGTATTCCGGAAGGTAAGGACTGCATATCGCCCGCCGCTCATACGGCCTTTACCACCCCGCTAGAATTGCTTGATTTTGTCGAACAGCTACGGACGCTCTCCGGCGGAAAACCGGTCGGCATAAAATTATGCGTGGGCCAGCCGCACGAGATTTTTGCGGTGATGAAAGCCATGCTGCAAACCGGCATCAAGCTCGACTTCATTGTGGTGGACGGAGGCGAAGGCGGTACCGGAGCCGCGCCGGTTGAACTGTCCGACCGCGTCGGCATGCCGCTCCGCGAAGGCCTTATTCTCGTCAATAATGCGCTGATCGGAGCCGGGCTGCGCGGCGACGTCCGGCTGGCGGCATCGGGCAAGGTGATCAGCGGCGCCAGCCTCGCAATGAACGCGGCACTGGGCGCGGACTGGTCCAACGCCGCGCGTGGATTCATGTTTTCGCTAGGCTGCGTCCAGTCCTTGCAATGCCACACCGGCAAGTGCCCGACCGGTATCGCGACCCAGAGCCTATCGAGGCAGCGCGGTCTGGTCGTCGAAGACAAAGCCGAGCGCGTATACCGGTTTCAAAAGCAGACCGCAGCGGCCCTGCGCGATATCGTGGTCTCCATGGGTCTGGAAAATCCCTCGCAAATCCGGCCACACCATCTGCACGAGCGCCTGAACGCGGTTAAATCCAGTTCGATTGACGGTATCTATCCGTTCCTCAAAGCCAATGTGCTGGTCGATACACCGGAAGCCACGCCTTATGCCCGTTTCTGGGCGGCGGCACAGGCGGAGAGTTTCAGGGCTCTGCCGGATATTCGCCAGACCAGTTACAATTGAGACCGCGTCATTGCGCGCAGCCTGACCAATCCGGCGAAAAAGTTGCGGGCGTTGCATGACGTGATATCCGTTAGGGAAACCGACGGAAATCGACGGGCCCTATATCAATATAATCGCTTTGAATTCCCCCGAGACAAAAGCCTGTTTTCAAATCCTCAGCCTTTGTGATATTCGGTCCGCCAGCCCGATAATCGCGGTTGGTTATCACGCTTTACCGCAATGCTTCGCCACGAAAGCATGGTCTTTAGGAGAAAAAAATGTCCGTCGTAACGACTCAAAAACACGATAATATTCTGGTCATTGTCGCGAACAATCCTCCGGTCAATGCGCTCGGCGCGGCCGTTCGCCAAGGACTGGTCGACGGCATTGACGAGGCTCTGTCCGACAACGAGGTCGAGGCCGTGGTTATCCGCTGTGATGGTCGGACATTTTTCGCCGGGGCCGATATTACGGAATTCGGCAAACCGATGAAAGGCCCCGATCTCGGCGCGGCGCTTGACCGGCTGGAGGCCAGCAGCAAGCCGGTCGTCGCGGCGATCCACGGCACCGCTCTAGGCGGCGGCTGTGAAGTTGCATTGGCCTGCCACTACCGGGTCGCGGTTCCGTCTGCGAAAATGGGATTGCCGGAAGTGAAATTGGGCCTGATTCCTGGCGCCGCCGGAACCCAGCGCCTGCCGCGCGTGGTCGGCGCAGAGGCCGCCTTGCCGATGGTCGTGATCGGCAATCCGATTTCGGCGAAAAAAGCCCATGCCATCGGCCTGATCGACAAGATCGTCGGCGAAGACAGTCTGGCCGACGACGCGATAGGCTTTGCCCGCGAACAGATTGGCAAAGCGCCGCCGCGCTCTTCGGAAGGAACTGCCAACGAAGACGGCATCAAGAACCCGGCCATATTCGACGAATTCCGCCAGCAAAGCGGTCGCAAGATCCGCGGCTTCGATGCGCCCGAAGCCGGTATCCAGGCGGTAAAAGCGGCGGGCGAATTGTCTTATGCCGACGGTGTGGCGAAAGAGCGCGAACTGTTCACCAAATTGATGACCGGCACCCAGGCAGCGGCCATGCAACATTATTTCTTTGCCGAACGCGCAGCCAACAAGATTGACGGCATTGATCCGAAAATCGATCTGATACCTATCAAGAAAGTCGGGATTTTGGGCGCCGGCACCATGGGTGGCGGCATCGGCATGAACTTTCTGTCTGCCGGTATCCCCGTGACCATCGTCGAGCTGAAAGAGGAAGCGCTGGATCGCGGCGTCGGTGTGATCCGCAAAAATTACGAGAATAGCGCCAAGCGCGGTCGCATGACCGAGCAGCAGGTCGAGGATGCAATGGGCATTTTGACACCCAGCCTGTCCTACGATGATCTCGCCGATTGCGATCTGGTGATCGAAGCGGTGTTCGAAAATATGGACGTCAAAAAAGAGGTCTTCACCAAACTTGATGCTATCGTGAAACAGGGCGCCATTCTCGCCAGCAACACCAGCTACCTCAATATCGACGAGATCGCGGCGGTAACCAAGCGCCCCGAATATGTTCTGGGTCTGCACTTTTTCTCGCCAGCCAATGTGATGAAATTGCTGGAGATCGTTCGCGGCGAGAAGACCGCAGACGATGTCCTGATGACGGCGATGAAATTGTCGAAGAAGATCGGCAAAGTTGCGGCGGTATCAGGAGTCTGCCCCGGTTTTATCGGTAACCGGATGCTCAGCCCGCGTCAGGAACAGGCCAATGCGATGCTTATGGAAGGAGCTAATTACTGGGAAGTCGACGACGTCCTGCTCGAATTCGGATTCCCGATGGGACCGTTCCAGATGTCCGATCTGGCCGGCATAGATATCGGATGGCATCGCGATCCGGCCCGCATCGAAACCATGCGCGATGCCTTGTGCGCCGTCGGCCGCTGGGGCCAGAAAGTCGGCAAGGGATTTTACGACTATGACCAGGCGCGTCAACGGACGCCCGCTGATGAAGTCAAACAGATCATTGCCGAATTTGCTGCCAAAGCGGGCAAGCAGCAGCGCGACATTTCAAAGGACGAGATTCGCGAGCGGCTGCTCTATCCAATGGTCAACGAAGGCGCCAAAATCCTCGAAGAAGGCATGGCGCAGCGGGCCAGTGATATCGATGTCGTCTGGATCAACGGCTATGGCTGGCCGCTTTACACCGGTGGCCCGATGTTCTGGGCCGATACCGTCGGTCTCGACAAGGTCGTTGCCGGACTCGAGAAGCACAACCTGCCGGTCGCCGATATGCTCCGGGACAAGGCGAGCAAAGGCGAGAAGTTCAACGGGTAGGTTCAGGTTTATCGAATAGGAGAGAATAAATTGGCAACTCAAGCAATAGATCCGCTGGAAAAGTGGACGCCGAGCAATGGATGGCCGCTGCGGTCGCGTGATGAAATCAAAGCCTTGTTATGCGCACCGGGTGAACCATTTGAAATGGAGATGGTCGATATTGAAGGTGTCGCCACCCGCGTCTGGAAAAACGCGCACCCCAGCCTGGCGGCTCTCGCCGAACATGCCCGCGGTCATGGTGATAGCGAATTTCTGATATTCGAAGACGAGCGCGTCACCTATGCCAACTGGTATCGTGCCGTCGCCGCCCTCGCCGTGGAGTTGCAGAACATCGGCGTCACCAAGGGTGACCGGGTATCGCTGGCAATGCGCAACCTGCCGGAATGGCCGGTGATCTTCTTTGCTGCCGCTTCTATCGGCGCCATTGTTGTGCCGCTCAACGCCTGGTGGACGGATCAGGAACTGGTTTTCGGTCTGGAAAATTCACAGACCAGCGTCTTGCTCTGCGATGCCGAAAGATGGGACCGGATTTCGCCCCATCTGGCGGACCTGCCCGACCTCAAACATGTCATAGTGGCTCGCAGCCAAAGCGAATTGGCCCCGGCGGCCCGGCAGCTGGAAACCATTATCGGCCGGCCCAATGATTATGGCAATCTGCCGGATCAGAACCTGCCGGCGGTCGATATTGCACCGGATGACGCGGCGACGATTTTCTATACCAGTGGCACGACCGGACAACCCAAAGGCGCGCTCGGCAGCCATCGCAACCTGACAACCAACGCGATTTCCTCCGGCTATGCCGCAACAGTCGGAGCCTTGCGCCGGGGAAATGAACTACCCGAGCCTACCGTCCGGGTTGGCTTGACCGTCATACCCATGTTTCATTGTACCGCCTGTTCCGCAACCATGATGCCCACCGTACATGGCGGTCACAAGATGATATTCCTGCACAAGTGGGACACGGTAAAGGCAATGGAGATCATCGAACGGGAAAAGGTCAACGCGACCGGCGGTGTGCCGTTTATCGCGTGGCAATTGATCGAACATCCAGACCGCGAGAAATATGATCTGAGCTCGATCGATTCGATCAGCTATGGCGGAGCACCGTCAGCTCCCGAACTGGCCCGGAAGATCTTTGAAGTCTTTGGCGCACTGCCCGGCAACGGCTGGGGCATGACCGAAACAACGGCGACGGTTACAGGCCATAGCGCCGAGGATTATCTCAATCGCCCGACCAGTTGCGGCCCGCCGGTGGCGGCTGCCGACCTGAAAGTCATGAGCGAGGATGCCAGCGAGGAAATGCCGATCGGCGAGGTCGGCGAACTCTGGGCGCGCGGACCGATGGTCGTCAAAGGCTATTGGAGACGACCCGACGCAACCGCCGAAACCTTTGTCGATGGCTGGGTCCGTACCGGTGATCTGGCGCGGCTGGATGACGAAGGCTTCTGCTATATCGTCGACCGTGCGAAAGACATGATCATCCGCGGCGGCGAGAATATCTATTCATCCGAGGTCGAGAATGTCCTCTACGATCACCCTGCGGTGATGGACGCCGCTCTTGTCGGTATCGATCACAAGATGCTGGGCGAAGAACCGGCCGCCATTGTGCAACTGGTTCCGGGACAACAGGCCACCGAGGCGGAATTGCAGGCATGGGTGCGCGAACGGCTCGCCAACTTCAAAGTGCCGGTAAAAATCCTGTTCCGCACCGAAAGTCTGCCGCGCAATGCCAATGGCAAGATTCTGAAGAAGGACCTTAAGTCGTTGTTCTGAGGCTCAGTCGCTTTTCGGCGTCAGGCGGATCATGCCTTCCTGCACCGCGGAAGCAATCAATATGCCGTCCTGGGTATAGAGTGAGCCGCGATTGAGGCCGCGCGTATGGCCAGTCCAGTCGCTGTCCATGACATAGCATATCCATTGGTCGATTCTGAAATCATCATGGAACCACATCGCATGGTCGAGACTGGTCGAGAACAGGCCGGGCGTGGTCCAGTGCAATCCGTGCGGGATCATCGATGTCGACAATAGTCCCATATCGGATGCAAAGGCCAAAGTTGCCCGGTGTATGAGCGGATCATCCGGCAGCGGCGCGACCGTCTTGAGCCATTGATATTGCCTCGCATCCCGGGTTTTGCCCTCCGGACGAAAGCTGCGAACATCAAAGGGGCGCGGCATGCTCATCCGCTCGATATGCTCGTCCGAAACCTGCGGGTTGCGGGCGATCTGTTCCATCGCGCTCATACATTGCTCGGGCGGCAGAACATCCGGCATCTCTATCTGATGCTCCAGCCCTTCGGCGGGTTTCTGGAAAGACGCGGTCAGGTTGAATATGACCTTGTCATTCTGCCGGACAACGACCCTGCGGTTGGAGATGCTGCGACCGTCAAAGTCGCGATGGACGCGGAAATGCAGCGGCTTGGTCTCATCCCCGGCGCGGAGAAAATAGGAATGGAGCGAATGGATATTCTTCTCGGCATCAACCGTGCGATCCGCGGCTACAATCGCCTGAGCGATAACCTGGCCACCGAAAATCCGCTCGCGCGCGGTTGAGCTGAGCGCAGGAAAAACAAATTCGTCCTCACCATCCGCAGACAGGCTGAAAGTGCGGAGCAATCCGGCTATCAGCTTCTCCGCAGACACGGAGGAGCGGTTGGCCAAAGCATCCGATAACCGGCGTTCGACTTGTTCGTCTGTAAGCTGATCCAAAACTGCTTCTATTCCTTAAAGTGCTTCGAGCAACGGCTATTGCCAGCGTTCAGGGGTAAATCTCGAACAGTCCGGCACCGCCCTGACCGCCGCCAATGCACATGGTGACCACGCCCCATTTCGCGCCACGACGACGGCCTTCCTGCAACAGATGGCCGGCACAGCGCGCACCGGTCATGCCGAACGGATGACCGATCGAAATCGAGCCGCCGTTGACATTATATTTCGCCGGGTCAATTCCCAGACGGTCGCGGCTGTAAAGGCACTGGCTGGCGAAGGCTTCGTTCAATTCCCAGATGTCGATATCGTCAACAGTCAGCCCTTGCCGTTCAAGCAGCTTGGGAACCGCAAATACAGGGCCAATGCCCATTTCATCAGGCTCGCAGCCGGCCACCGCCCAGGACACAAAACGGCCCAGTGGCTTCAGTCCGCGGCGCTCTGCTTCCTTGGCTTCCATCAGCACGAGAGCGGCCGCTCCGTCCGACAGCTGGCTGGCGTTGCCGGCCGTGATAAATTTGTCTTCGCCCATGATCGGCTTCAGACTGGACAGGCCTTCCAATGTCGTTGTCGGGCGATTGCATTCGTCGCGGTCGACGGTGTAGTCGACGATGGTTTCTTCCTTGGTTTCCCGATCAACGAGTTTCATCTTGGTCTGCATGGGGACGATTTCATCGTCAAAAAGCCCGGCTTCCTGCGCTGCTGCGATCCGCTGTTGCGATTGCAGGGAATATTCATCCTGATATTCGCGGCTGATATTATAACGCTCTGCCACGATATCGGCGGTCTCGATCATCGGCATGAAGATCGCCGGAGCAATTTTCAGAATTTCATTGTCGATGCTGCCTTCCGGTGCCCGCGGCCCTTGCATCGAAATGCTTTCGACACCGCCCGCGACCACGCAATCTGCGCCGTCACCGCGGATATGGTTTGCCGCCATTGCGATGGACTGCATGCCCGAAGAACAGAAGCGGTTGACCGTTGCTCCGGCCGTTGTTTTTGGAAGACCGGCGAGAAGCGCAGCGTTGCGTCCGATATTGGGAGCCGCGTGCGCCACATTACCGAATATGCAATCATCGACAAAATCACCCTCAACACCCGACTTGGCGACCGCATGTTTGACGGCATGGGCAGCCATAGTCATCGGGGGCGTGATATTGAAGCCACCGCGACCAGCTTTGGCAAGCCCGGTACGAGCATAGGATACGATGACTGCTTCACGCATTGTATAATCTCCATTTGATTGTCTCAGAAGGTTTTCCGACTGGATCACATTTGTTTGTGACGGCCTAAGATTATTTGGAACCATGTCAAGATGTCCCACGGCGAACGGCACAGTTTTCCGACTGCCAGAGCAGGATAGGCCGCGAACAGGACTATTCTGGAGCGATACCGGCCTTTCCTGCAAAAATGATATTGTCAGGAAGACCGTCTTAATATCGCGCGTAAGGCAATATCAACGGCAGTTTACTGTGTCTGTGGCGCGCAGACACCGCGAGGCCAGAACATCTGTCCATAGGGAGTTTTGAATATGAGCAGGTCCTGAGAAAGACTCTCGAGTTGCATATCCATGAAAGCCAGAGTGGGTTTGATTTTTATACGGCGACCTTCGATGACATAGGTCCCGGGTTCCTCGATCTCCGTCGATGAATTGGTCTGGTAAAGCAAAGTCCCGTCAGGCGAGAAAATATAGTTGATCTGTTCATCGGTCCGCTCTCCGTCGATGAGGAGATGGGAAAAGCACCATTGCCCTTCGAGATAGGCCGGGGTCAGACCAGCGACCTCCACCTCCGAAGCGCCTGCGCCGTTCCATATCCCGGTAGATGATGCCGCCTGATCTTCTGACTGGCCACAGGCGGAAAGGAGCAAAGGAAGCAGCAGAGCGGAGCGAAATTTCATGAGTATTTCCTGACAATGTTACAGAAAGATAATTGGAGCCATGACGGGTAGCCGCGTCATCACGGGACATTGAAACCGGTGTTAATTTCCGGTCGCATTTTCAACGCTGACGACCAGCACCCGTTTAACGCCTTCATCTTTGATATCGATAATGACCATTCCATGGCCGTTTCCACGAAATAATGTCATCCCCGGCTTTGGTTCTTCCACGGGAAACAGCTCATAGCCGGCTGCAATCATGCGATCATTATAGGCCGCCAGCAGGTCAGCGGCGCTGGTCTGTGTATTGCCGCGCAAGAGATAGGTTTCGGCCATCGGATTCATCTTCTGGCTTTGCGTCGGTTCGAAGTCGGCGGGCAGCCAGATATCCTTGGGCATCCAGCTCATATCCTTCGGCAGAAAGGCGGGTGGTGGTGACTCCACCTTGCTGATCTCCAGCGGGCCATTGGCGACAGCCTCTGGCGGCTTCGGATCATCGGAACATCCGGCCACCAGCAATATCGGCGCTGCCATCGTCAAAATTACTCTGCCATTTTTCATATCTTCTCTCCGTTGCGCCATGCCAAATGTTAATCTGATAGATGCGGGACCGGCCTCTTGCCCTGGTCGGGGCCCGCCGGCTCGCGTCAATTGAACCGGTAGCTGCCTGCATAGCTGCGGTAGGACATTGTGGTGACGCCATTGCGTCTGGTTCCTGCATAAGAGGATTGCCCCGGGAGCATCTGGATCGACACCTGCCCGCCGGAACGGTCGATCCGTCCGGCATGGAGCGCTGCTTTGCAGATATAGGAATCATCCGTGTAAATGTCGGTTCCCCATACCGACCCCGTGTTCGAGATATTTGCAGGGCATGAGCAACTCAGCGCTTTGCCGGTTCCTCACCATTTGGATGCCGCGCGGCATTCCCCGATATCTTCGGCGGTCAGTTGATTTTCCGCCTGACCCAAATTGCCCAAACCAAGACTGCCCAATATGGCTGCGGCATCTCGTTCAAAAGAACTTCCGGACCTGGATCTCCGTCCATTGCCATTGACCCGATTGCGATCTCCGGCCGATGCCCCGCTTGAATTGACTTCGACCGCATCAACAAAGCGGTAGCTGGCGCGATATTTCCCGTAACTCCGGGTCGATACGCCATGCCGTTTCGTACCGGTGTAGCTATTCTGACCGGGCAGCATTTCTATCGTCACGCGTCCGCCGCTGCGATCCAGAACCGAGGCATGGAGTGCTGTGGAACAGATATAGGAATCCGCCGTATAAATGTCGGTGCCCCACAGCGAAGTCGAAATGTCAAAATTCGCCGGGCATGTACAGGTCAGAACCTTGTCCGTCCCCGCCCAGCTGGTGGGAGCAGCACAGATTCCGATATCCTGCGCGTCCTGCCCCGGGCCGGGTTGACTGGCCGGCGCCGCCATTGCCGACGAAGACAGAGAAGCGGACACGAATGCGATGGCGGTTAACATCGATCTGAAGCTTGATACTGGCATTTCAGCAATCCTTTGCCGTTGAAACATCGAATGAATGGCAGGATGATCCTCAAGATCATTGCCAATCACCCCTCCAACGCAAAGCAATGAAAAACACCGCCAGTTTTCAGAAGAAACTAGCTGGAGAATTTCGCTGCGGCTGCCTTGCAAGGAAGCAGATACCGATCCGGCAGCGGTATTTTCGACGCCTTCAGGCCGCTATAGGCGGACTGGATAAACGGCTTCGCTTCCCTCTTCTTTCCCTGTCCCATTATCGATATCCCGATCCGGCACCGCGCCACCTCGGTCGCGAAATGGCCAGCAGGCAATACCCGCGAGAGCAAGTCGAATGCGCGCTGCGCGTCAACCTGCGCTTCGACAAAACGGCCTTGCGCTATACGCATTTCGGCGCGGGTTAGCGATGGAAAGGCACGGCGCGGGTGATCGTCCGGAAGATGGCGCGCGAAAATATTGTCGACATCCCGCAAATCCCTTTCGGCTTGGGTAAATTGCCCTGTCTGGACGAGGGCTGCAGCAAGATTCTGCTCCACCTCTCCCGCTTCCAGAGACCGCTTCCCATGTTGGGATCGGGTCTGCACCAGGACCTGCCGAAACTGGGATATCGCCTCTTCGATCTTGCCTGCCTCGACCAGAGCCAGAGCAAGATTGTTGCGATGTGACAGGTTGGACGAATAATCGGGGCCAAAGGCGGCGATCGACAATTTCAGAGCCTTGCGATGATATTCTATCGCTGCTTGCGGTTTGCCTTGCGTTGCTGCCAGCCGGCCGAGATCGGAATAGATGATCGACAGCCGCGGGTGATTGTCGCCATAATATTTGCGGGCGACAGCAAGGGTCTTGTCCAGCTGGGCTTCTGCGGCGGTGCCCTCACCCAGACCGACGAGAGACCGGCCCAGCCCCGAACCTGCTTCAACAGCAGCGGGGATTTGATCGAGCTTCCCTGCCAGGGTCTCCACCCGTTTGAACAGCTCTTTCTGCTCCGACCAGTTCCCTTCCTGATTCCAGGCCGCCAACAACAATATGTCGAGCGCATGAATATCTTCGCTCTTGTTCCGTCCAAGCAGGGCCAGCGCTCTGTCCAGCTTCTCCTCACCTGCTTTCCGGTCTCCATCCAGGCTTTGCAGATAGCCAAGATAAGCAAGAGCAGCAGCATAGGCATTGTTGTGCGGTGCCTTGGCTCTGTCCAGCAATGCCACTGCTTCTGCGGCCAGTTTCTGCGCGGCAGGCAGATCATCGGCCCGTTGGTGGCCGCGCGCGGTCCAGCCCAGCAAGTCCGCAATCAAAGCCGGATCATCCGCCAGATTCTCGCGTGCATCCGCCAGAGAAGCTTCCAGCATCCTGAGCGTCGTCGCCGATTGCGGGCCGGCCGCGTCCATTTCCAGCGGATCGAACCGCCGAAACAGATTGAGCAGCATATCCTTGCCTCGTTCGACCCGGTCCAGAGCCGCGACCGCGATATTCCTCTGTTCGCGAATCTGGTTTGCATAGATCGAAGCGGTCAATCCCCAGCCGGCAAAGCCCAGTAACAAGGCCGCCGCCAGGACTGCTGTCCATGGATTGCGCCTGATCAGGCGCCAAAGCCCTGCCGCTTTGCTATCCGGCGCCGCCATGACTGCCTGACCGTCGATCAGCTTTCTCAGGTCCATGGCGAATTGCGCAGCGGACGGATATCTTGCAGCCGGATCGGAAGCCGTTGCCATCTCCGCCACAGCCATATGATCGGCATCAAGGTCAAAATCGGATATCAACTGTTTGACGACCAGCCCCAGCTGGAAAATGTCACTACTTATGGTCAATGCTGTTCCGGCACGATGTTCGGGCGAGGCGATAGCGGGAGACACGGCGATGGCCGGACCTCCCAGCCCGTCCTCATCGAGCAATTGGGCGATGCCGAAGTCCAGCAGCTTGATCGCCCCGTCTTCCTGAACCACGACATGTTCGGGCTTGAGATCGCCGTGCAGGACCAGCCGGTTATGGGCGGCCTGCAACGCGTCCGACGCTTGTGCGACGAGCGCGAGCCGCTCCGCCAGAGGCAGGCTATTTGTCGCACAATATTCTGTAATCGGCAGGCCATCGACATATTCCATGACTAGCCAGGGTGATCCTGTTGCCGTCTCGCCGCCGTCTATGATTCTCACCAGCCCGTGATGATCCAGACTAGCCAGCACATTGCGTTCGCGATGGAATAATTTGACCAGATCATCGCTCAGGATAGACGCCCGCATGATCTTCAGCGCCGCTTTTTGCCGGTAGCGATCATCATCCCGCTCGACGTGATAGACCTCGGCCAGCCCGCCCGATCCAATATGGCGGATGATCTTCCACGGACCATAATGAGAGCCGACACGCGGATCATCGGAATCGCGGGCGAATTCCGGCACGACCATATCGAGGAACATGTCGCGCTTTTGCTCCAGCACCGTGAACAGCGCGTCGCTATTGGCCGCCTTGTCGAGCAATATTTTCGTCCGTAAACCGAGTGCGGGTTCGGCGACAAAATGCATCTTGATCCATGAAGCCCGCTTGCCGGACGCCAGTGACAAGACATGGTCGAGAGCGTAATCCACCCTTTCCCAATCGGACTTGCCGATATCCTGCTTCATATTGCGTCCGTTGTCATATGCGACCCGCTAGATTGGAAGGACTGGTTTGCGATCCTGTTTCCATGAGAATTCACAAGCGACCATGAATTTCCTTGTCGGTCTGATAACGTCAAACAGCGCCATCATCCGCCACAAAATGTTCCGCGAGATAAATCCGCGCCCGCGTCCATTGCCGCTCAACGGTCCGCGTGGACCGATCCAGAGCCTGTGCGGTTTCCTCGACGGTCAGACCGGCGAAGAACCGGCATTCGACCACCGCTTCCAGTTCCGGAACGCGATCAGATAGCGCCGCAAGCGCCTCATCAATGGTCAATATTGCATCCGAAGGGGCAGTGTCTGCCACCAGATTTTCATCCAGCTGGACATGTGCAGCGCCGCCTCCCCGTTTTCCCGCGGTCTTGCGGCGGGCGTGGTCGACCAATATCTGCCGCATGGCCCGGGACGCCGTGGCCAGATAATGGTTGCGGTCGGTGTAGGACGATCCTTCGGAGGCAGATAATTTCAGCCAGGCTTCGTGCACGATCATGGTGGTGTTGAGCGATGGACCGGTGGCCTGCCGGCTAAGCTGACGCGACGCTATCCGGCGCAAAGCGTCATAGGTCTCGGCGATCAGTTCTTCGGACAGGTTTAGCTTGCGGTTTTCAGCTTCACTTTCACGGCGATTGCTCCCCATTCAATGTTCCCATGCAAAATTCCGGGCCGTGCGCCGGAAGAAGATACTCTTCTCGTGCATGTGGCTGGTATAGCAAGGCTTTTTCTACATTCCCGCGATTTTAGCGGAAGGGGATATCCGGCCTCTCCTTTTCAATGACGAATATCTCGATGCGGGTTTCGTCCCCTTCACCGTCGCCCCTGAGCGTGATCGAGCCATCATCAACAGACTCTCCCGCGAAGCGAATAAGCAGGACATTGCCTTGCTCTTCGCTGATGATCGTCAGATTCTGGCGCGGCAACATGCAGCGATAAAAAGCTGACACAGCTTCAATCGTCCCCGCTGTCTTTGCGACAATGGCATAATTGTCACTGGCATATTCCGGCGGATGACCAGCGGTTTGCTGCTCGATAACAGCGTCCTGCGGCAACGGGTTCCACGATGGATAATTTTCTACCTGCATCGCTTGTGACTCGGGGCAAGCGGCCTTTGCTCCACTGTCCGCCGTTGCACAGCTTGCCAGAGAAAAAAGCGAAGGGGCCAGCACCCAGCCAAGGGCGAAGCGCCGGCCTCCTCGCGATATTATTTTCACTCGCCCGATCTTGCGATCGCTTCCAATGCGTCCAGATCGATCTGATTGAGCACCGCGCGCAGGTCCGCGATGGAATTGGCATATCCGTCGGCTTGCACGTTGAAACGGTCACCGACAATCATCCCGTAGCGGCCGTCCTTGCTGGCGCTGTCATAGCGGATTGTCGTGAGACGTCCGTCAATCTTGCCCATTTTTTCGATCACCGTCCCGTTCTGGCTTTCGGATTCCATATTCATCGCACCGCCCAGCGTGGCGAGACTTCCGGCAATACCGAGATCGGTGATGATCAGATCGATGCTCTTCTCGTCATCACCGTAGCTGGCGGCGGCGCTGGAGGCACCAACCCCGCCAACCGACGTTCCGCTGGAATGTGTATTCGTCTTGACCAACCCCCCCGGCAAACTGGCCGGGAGCATTGCAGCCAGCTGCTTTGATGGCAATGTCGTGGCCTGGCCGTTTTGCGCGCGTTCGTTGGCAGCCGCCATTTTCTCACCGGCTTTTTCCAGCTCGCCCAAATCGAATGATCCGACACCGGGCACGTTGACGCTACCGGACAGGCTGCCGTCACTGACTTCCGGAACCGAACTGGTCAAAATCATCAAAGGGGCCAGAATCACGCTGAAGATGATTCCCGCGACGAAGCCGACGGCAAGGATCGCACCTGTATAGATAAGCGCCTTGTCTTCCGGTGCTTTCATCATCACCGGTATACCGACGAAAAGGAGATATAATCCATATAGCCCCAATATCGCGAGCATCCCCAGACCCGGAATCAGCTGGAAGGCTCCGGCAACCCAGGCCGCAGTCGCGCTATATGCGGCCAGCTTGAAGGCATTATTCCGGTTCGCAGTGCCGCCGAAACGGGGCGCCAGAAAGTCGATCACCAACGCCATCAGAAAAACGCCGATCAGCGTGAATATATAGCTGACCACCGCGGTCGACAGGGCCGACATGAAAGACGGCCGGTGCGTGATTCCGAAAAAGCTGTTGCCAAAGACGACGGCGTGGATGAACCCGGCAACCGGTCCGATCGCCGCCAGCGGCAAGATGTAGGATTTGTAGAGCGAAGCGATACTGGTCGTTTCAGTTTCGATGACCGGCCATTCTGCACGTGGTTGCAATAATATGGCTTTCACCCGCTGCAACAGCGAGGCTCCGTATTGTTCGTTGTTCATTTACCCATCCCTAAATTTTACGTGGTCACAACCCAACACGAAGGATTGTCGAAAAACCCGCCAAAGTAAATGTAGTTATTTCCATGCCTTATTCGGGCGAGCACATCCGCGTCGCCAATATTTTACTGCGTTCAAGGCGCGAACCGGCGGCAAGGCTGACTTGCGTCCATATATATTGGGCAACAATTCAGCCCGAAGACTCAATCGGGCAGAATCATAATCTTAGGCGATCGCCGAGACCAGCCAGACTTTTCCCTGCATCATCACGCCTTTTCCGGGCACATGATAGCGGGCAAATAGATCGGCCAGTTCCTTGCTGGCGGCGGCAATGACAGCCTCGCCCTTTTCATTCAGCAACCGACCGACGGCAAGAGAGGCAAAGGCGAAAGCGACGGCTTGCTCAGGCGTGGCTCCAATCCCGCCAACGGGTTGCAGAGCTTCATAGGCGACCACATCAACATCGCTGAAACCGCTGCCGTCCAGTATTTCACCCAGATATTCCAGATCTTCGAACGCAAACGGGCCCGGCGCGCGTGGCACCGCTGGCGGAATTTCGATGTGATTTCTGACGACGCCCATCATTTCCATCATCCAGAGATTGTCACGCGGCGGTCCCCAGACCGCCAGATCGATGCGCGCGCCTTTCCGGACGAGGCCGTGGAGATTTTTAAAGGCGTTGACCGGGTCTTCAAAAAACATGCTGCCAAAGCGCGAGAAGAGCCGGTCATAAGGCGCATCCGGCAATTGGGCGATGGCGGCATCGGCGTTGGTGAACTCTATATTGGTCATGCCCCTGTTTGCCGCTCGTTCCTGCGCGGCGGCCACGAGGTCGGGGGATATATCGAGTCCCATGACCTTGCCGGAAGGCGCGACCGCACCGGCGATAGCCAGCGTTGTAGCACCGCCTCCGCAACCCAGGTCAATCACTGTCTCGCCATCCTGATAATCGGCCCGGGCCAGCAAGGCTTCGCCAATCGGGGCGATCATTTCTTCGAACAACGAGAGACTGGCCAGCCATTTGAGTCCCATATCACCCGCCCAGTCTTCCGGCTTCAGTTCTTGCGGTTGCTGGCCCTGATCGGTGCTGTCGTTGCTCATGATGATTTCTCTATCCTATAATATTTTCGCGAAGCCGGCCGTTCCTGTTCCGGTCACCGGTTTCCGCACGGGCGAGACCGTTCTGGTCGCTGCCTCCATGATCTGCTGCGGATCAGGCTTGTCGGTCAACAAGGCTTCCATCGTTCTGACGCAGAGACGCGAGGAATCATCGGCAAGGTCATACCAGATCTGCTTGCCTTCGCGGCGGGTCTTCACGACATCCGCCTGTCGCAGCGCCGCGAGCTGCTGGCTGAGCGCCGGCTGGCCGATACCGGTTGCGGCATCGATCTCGCTGACGCTGTTTTCGCCGCGGAGCAGAAAGGACAAGATCATCAGCCGCTGCGGCTGGGCGAAGATTTTCAGCTTCTCGGTCGCGGTATCGGCGCGGTCGCGGCTTTCGTAAATCGCCGTCACGGGGCCTTCACCTTGTGGCAGAACCAGTCGTCCTCCCGGCTGATATCCGTCTCCGAGAGCGGCGGGATCTGAAGCACATCGTCACCGGGCTGCCACCCTTCCGGGATCAGGACATCGGCCCTGTCGGAAAGTTGCAGCGCCGCCAGCAGGCGAATCATCTCGTCAACCGACCGACCGACATTATGCGGATAGCAGGTGGTTGCGCGGACCAGGCCCTCCGGATCGATAAAATAGCTGGTCCGCATCGCCGCAGAATCGGCGGCATTTTCGTCGATCATGCCAAAGGCACGGCCGACCGCCATGCTCGGATCCTCGACGATCGGAAAGGGGATTTTGACGTCGAACTTTTCCTCGATCGCCCGCGCCCAGGCGAGATGGGAATAGAGGCTGTCCACCGAGAGGCCGAGCAACGCACAGTCCATCGCCTCGAACTGGTCCTGATGACGCGCAAGAGCGACAAATTCGGTGGTGCAGACCGGGGTAAAATCGGCGGGATGCGAGAAGAAGATCAGCCACCGTCCGCGATAGTCGGACAGCTTGACCGGTCCACGGGTCGTGCGCGCCTCAAAGTCCGGGGCGACCTCCCCTATACGCAATGACCCTGACTTTACCTGCAACGCATCTGACATTAATTTTCACCTCTCCCGAGAATTGGCAGTGTTAGCATATTGACGCAACACATATAATGTATTACATAGTTTATGTAAATATGAATTTGAGGAATTATCTATGACTGATTCGGCACTGATTCATGCAACGGAACAAATCTCCCGCGCCCAGCAGCATATCCCCGTTATCAAGGCTTTTTTCGATCAGCCGACCTATACGGTAACCTATGTCGTGCATGACAAGGAGACGAAATGCGCCGCCATCATCGACAGCGTGTTCGATTTCGACCCGGCTTCCGGCCGGACCTCCTTTGATTCCGCCGACGAGGTGATTGCCTATGTCAAGGAACAGGGTCTGACGGTCCAGTGGCTGCTCGAAACCCACGCCCATGCCGACCATCTGTCGGCTGCACCCTATCTGCAGGAAAAGCTTGGCGGCAAGATTGCCATTGGCGAGCATATCGTGACGGTGCAGGATGTATTCGGCAAATTGTTCAACGCCGGAACCGAGTTCCAGCGCGACGGATCGGATTTCGATCGCCTGTTCGCCGATGGCGATACGTTCAAGATCGGCAATCTCGATGTAACAGTGATGCACGTCCCCGGCCATACGCCGGCCGATATCGCCTATGTCATCGGCGATGCGGTCTTCGTCGGCGACACGATGTTCATGCCGGATTACGGAACGGCCCGGGCCGATTTCCCCGGCGGTGACGCACGCAAGCTCTACCAGTCGATGCGGCGCCTGTTGTCGCTGCCCGACAGCACCCGCCTGTTCATGTGCCATGACTATCTGCCTGCCGGCCGGACCGAATATGTCTGGGAAACCACCGCCGCCGAGCAGCGGAAGAACAATATCCATGCGCATGACGGCGTGACCGAGGACGAATTTGTCAAAATGCGGACCGAGCGCGACAAGACGCTGGATATGCCGCGGCTGATCCTGCCGTCGGTCCAGGTCAATATGCGGGCCGGCCATCTGCCGCCCGAGGAAGATAATGGCGTGCGCTACCTCAAAGTCCCGTTGAACGGCGTCTGATGCTCGCTGCATTTCCCCATGCCATGCCGCTGGAAGGCCTGATCGGCGGACTGATGATCGGTGTTGCCGCCGCCGTGATGCTGCTTGGCCTCGGCCGCATAGCCGGAGTCAGCGGACTGGCGGCGCGCGCCACCGGTATTGCCGACAGCGGAGCGCCACGCGGCATAGCCATCGCCTTCGTTATCGGCCTGCCGCTGGGCGCGCTGGTCATCTCCGCGATCACCGGCGGGATCGAGACCCGCTTTCCGCCCTCGGTCATTTCGCTGGTCATCGGCGGCCTGCTGGTCGGCTATGGCACGCGGCTTGGCTCGGGCTGCACCAGCGGCCACGGCGTCTGCGGCATGTCGCGCCTGTCCCCGCGCTCGTTGATTGCCACGGCCATTTTCATGGCCAGCGGCTTTGTCACGGTCGCGCTGATGCGTGCGGGAGGCCTGTTATGAGACAGATATTGGTCGCTCTTTTTGCCGGCTCCCTGTTCGGCGCCGGCCTTGCCTTCTCGGGCATGGCCGACCCTGCAAGGGTGCAGGGCTTTCTCGATCTTTTCGGTCACTGGGACCCGACCCTCGCCTTTGTCATGGGCGGCGCGATGATCCCGATGGCCATTGCCTGGATCATTCAGCGACGGCTCGAAAAGCCTTTTGCCGACGCGCATTTTTCGTTGCCCGGCACCACGCTGATTGATCGCAAACTGACAATCGGTGCGGTCCTTTTCGGAGCCGGTTGGGGCATTAGCGGCCTCTGCCCGGGGCCTGGTCTGGCCGACCTGGCGATCAATCCCCTGCCCGCCCTTGCCTTCGTCGGCGCATTGCTGGCGGGCATGATCGCACATCGGGCGACAAGTTAAGCAGAGACACGATAATGAAGGATGTCCAATGACGAGCAAGCCAGAAGTCACGAAGTTGAGCGACACCGTAAGCGTATCGCCGCAATTGGAGCTCAGCGATGTCACGGCATTGGCAAAAGCCGGCTTCAAATCGATCATCTGTAACCGGCCCGACGACGAGGCAGGCGACCATCCCCGTTCTGCCGCCGTGGCGGAGGCCGCACAACAAGCGGGCCTGAAGTTCGCATATGTCCCGGCAGTGTCAGGCGCGATCACCGATCAGGACGGCGAGAAAATGGCAGGCGCGCTGGCTGACCTTCCGGCCCCGGTTCTCGCTTATTGCCGCTCAGGTGCCCGGTCGACAAAACTGACCGAGATGGCGCAGGCCAAAACGGCCAATACATCGTCGGCCGCGAAAAAATTCAACGTCGTCATCGTCGGCGGCGGCTCCGCCGGTATCGCGACCGCCGCCAGCATGTTGAAGCGCGACAGGAATATCTCGCTGGCGATCATCGACCCGGCCGACGACCATTATTACCAGCCCGGCTGGACGATGGTTGGCGGCGGTGCCTTTTCTCCCGAATTCACCCACCGCAAGGAAAAGGACCTGATTCCTGCCCGCGCACAATGGATCAAATCTGCAGTCAGCTCTTTTGATCCGGAGAATAACGCCGTTGCGACAGCCGTGGGACAGGAAATCGGCTATGACGTGTTGATCGTCTGCCCGGGTATCAAGCTGGACTGGGAAGCCATTGACGGCCTGCCGGAGACGCTGGGCAAAAATGGTGTCACGTCCAATTACCGCTTCGATCTCGCGCCTTATACATTCGACCTGGTCAAACATATGGCCGGCGGGACGGCCTTGTTCACCCAGCCGCCGATGCCGATCAAATGTGCCGGGGCACCGCAGAAAGCGATGTATCTGTCCTGCAGCAAGTGGGAAAAGCAGGGCGTTTTAGGCAATATCGACGTGCAGTTTCACAACACCGGCGCGGTGCTCTTCGGTATCAAGGAATATGTGCCCGCCCTGATGGAATATGTTGAGCGCTATGACATCCATCTGAAGCTGGAATCGAAACTGGTTGCAGTCGACGGTCCGGCGCAGATTGCCACGTTCGAACAGAAACATGGCGAGGAAATCAAAAGGGTCGAGATAAAGTTCGACATGATCCATGTTGTCCCGCCGCAAGTCGCTCCCGATTTTGTCCGGTCCAGCCCGCTGGCCGCGGAAAGCGGCTTCGTCGATGTCGATCCGGCCACCCTGCGGCACGCGAAATATGCCAATATATTCGCGCTCGGCGATGCCTGCAACGCACCCAATGCCAAGACCATGGCAGCCGTGCGCAAACAGGCCCCGGTCGTTGCCGTCAACGCTCTCGCTGCCCTCGAAGGCAAGCCGGCGGTGGCCGATTATGACGGTTATGGCAGTTGCCCGCTGACCGTCGAGCGCGGCAAGGTGGTGCTCGCCGAATTCGGCTATGGCGGCAAGCTGCTGCCAAGCTTCCCGAACTGGCTGATCGACGGCACAAGGCCATCGCGCCTCTCGTGGCTGCTCAAGGACACGATCCTGCCGCCGGTCTACTGGCACGGCATGCTCAAGGGCCGCGAATGGATGGTCAAGCCGCATCGTATCGGCGCGAAATAAGCCGGCCCGATGAAAATTTCCCGCTATTTGCCGATCCTTGATTGGGGCAGTCGCTATAACAGCACCACGCTGACCAACGACGGTGTCGCCGCGATCATTGTCACGATCATGCTGATCCCGCAGAGTCTGGCTTATGCGATGCTGGCGGGATTGCCGCCGGAGATAGGGCTTTACGCCTCGATCCTGCCGCTGATTGCTTATGCGATATTTGGGACCAGCCGGACATTGGCGGTCGGTCCGGTCGCGGTGGTGTCGCTGATGACCCTGACTGCCGCGAGCGCCATTGCCGCGCCCGGTAGTGCCGAATTTATCGCCGCCGCGTTGGTATTGGCACTGCTCTCCGGACTGTTCCTGCTGCTGCTCGGCATATTCAAGCTCGGCTTTCTCGCCAATCTGCTATCCCATCCGGTGGTATCGGGCTTCATCACCGCCAGCGGCATCATCATCGCGACCAGCCAGCTTAAGTCGATTTTCGGGATCAAGGCGAGCGGCGCGGCCATGCCCGAACTGGTTTCCACTATTGCCGCAACAATCGGCACCACCAATATCCCGACCTTGATCATCGGCGTATCGGCGACCGTTTTTCTATTCTGGGTCCGCAAGGGGCTGAAGCCGCTGCTGATGCGGATCGGAATTCCAGCACGCCCGGCGGAACTGCTGGCCAAGGCCGGACCGATTGCCGCCGTTGCCGTTTCGACCATCGCCACGATAATGTTCGATCTGGAGGCCAAGGGGGTCAGCGTGGTCGGTGATATCCCGCAAAGCCTGCCGCCCTTCTCGGTTCCGCTGGTCGATCTGGAGCTCTGGAAGACACTGGCGATACCGGCTCTGTTGTTGAGCATTATCGGATTTGTCGAATCTGTCTCCGTCGGCCAGACCTTGGCGGCCAAGCGCCGTCAGCGGATCGACCCGGATCAGGAACTGATCGGCCTTGGCGCAGCCAATATCTCGGCGGCTTTTTCCGGCGGCTATCCGGTGACCGGCGGCTTTGCCCGTTCGGTGGTCAATTTCGATGCCGGCGCGGAGACGCCGGCTGCCGGAGCCTTCACGGCGGTAGGCATCGCCCTGGCGGCGCTGTTCCTCACTCCATTGCTCGCATCGCTCCCCATCGCCACTCTGGCCGCAACCATCATCGTCGCCGTCCTGAGTCTGGTCGATCTGAAGACGCCGCTAACCATCTGGCGCTATTCGAAAATGGACTTTGCCGCCATGGCAGCGACCATTGGTGTGACCCTGCTCGCTGGAGTCGAGCCCGGTGTGATCGCGGGTGTTGGCCTCAGTCTCGCCCTGTTCCTGTGGCGCAGTTCGCGGCCCCACGCGGCGATTGTCGGTCGGGTCCCCGAAACCGAGCATTTCCGCAACGTCAACCGGCACAAGGTCTTCACCGATCCCCGCATCCTGACCATCCGGATCGACGAGAGCCTGACCTATCTCAACGCGCGCTGGCTCGAGGAATTCATTCTCGAACAAGTCGCCGAGCAGAAAAGCGTCCGCCACGTCATCCTGATGTGCTCCGCGGTCAACGCGATCGACGCGTCGGCGCTGGAAAGCATCGAGGCGATCAACCACCGTCTGGCGGATGCCGGCATCTCCCTGCACCTTTCGGAGGTCAAGGGACCCGTGATGGACGCGCTGAAGCGCTCGCATTTTCTGGAGCAGCTCTCCGGGCAGGTTTTTCTTTCGCAAAACGAAGCTTATACTGCGATTATTGCAATTGCGGAAAACGAAGATAACGCCGACACTGATATCGATATTTGGAAGGCAAGGGGCCTGATATGATGGAAAATGATCTCGCAATCAATCTGGCGAGGGCGCAATTTGCCTTCACCGTCAGCTTCCATTTCCTGTTCCCCGCCTTCACCATCGGCATCGCCAGCTATCTCGCGGTGCTGGAAGGGCTCTGGCTGAAAACCGATAATGGCGTTTACGCGAACCTGTACCGCTATTGGCTAAAGATATTCGCGGTGGTTTTCGCAATGGGCGTCGTTTCCGGCATTGTCATGTCCTATCAGTTCGGCACCAACTGGTCAGTATTTTCCGACAAGGCGGGACCGATTATCGGGCCGCTCATGGCCTATGAAGTGCTGACCGCCTTTTTCCTCGAGGCCGGATTCCTCGGCGTGATGCTGTTCGGCATCAACAAGGTCGGCCGCAAGCTGCATTTCGTCGCGACTCTGGCCGTTGCCATCGGCACATTCATCTCCGCTTTCTGGATTCTGTCGGTGAACAGCTGGATGCAGACGCCGGTCGGCTATGCGATCAATGACGTCGGCCAGTTCGTGCCCGCAGCGGGCTGGTGGGATATCGTCTGGAATCCCAGCTTCCCCTATCGCCTGGTGCACACGGTGCTTGCCGCCTATCTGACCACCGCCTTTGCGGTCGGCGCAGTCGGTGCCTGGCATCTGCTGAAAGACAAGACCAACCCCGGCGCGCGCAAGATGTTCTCGATGGCGATGTGGATGGCGGCACTGGTCGCTCCGACCCAGATATTCATGGGCGACCTGCACGGCCTCAACACGCTCGAGCACCAACCAGCCAAGGTAATGGCGATGGAAGGCCATTATGACAGCCATCCCGATGGCGCGCCGCTGATCCTTTTCGGTATTCCCAACAGCAAGGAAAAGCGTGTCGACTATGCCATTGAAATACCCAAGGCATCGTCGCTGATCCTCAAACATGATCTGAATGCGCCTCTCGCCGGGCTTGATACCATCCCCGATGCAGACGAACCGCCGGTTGGCATCGTCTTCTGGTCGTTCCGGATCATGGTCGGTCTGGGCTTTGCGATGCTCGGCATCGGCCTGTGGAGCCTGTTCGCCCGTTCGCGCAAGAAACTCTATGACTGGCCGCTGCTGCACCGCGCGGCTCTGGTGATGGGGCCATCCGGCTTCATTGCCGTGCTGGCCGGCTGGGTAACGACCGAGGTCGGGCGCCAGCCGTTCACCATCTATGGCCTGCTGCGCACAAGCGAAAGCGCAGCGCCACTGGACGCTCCAGCGGTCGCCGCGTCGCTGCTCGCCTTTGTGGTGGTCTATTTCATCGTCTTCGGCGCTGGCATCGTCTATATCTTCAAGCTCGCCGCGAAACCGCCCGAAGCGCATGAACCGACACCGGACGATGCGCCCATCCGCTCCGCAGGGATCACCCCTGCAGCGGCGGTGCTCGAAGGGGATCATGAAGAAGGAGCAGCGACATGAGCGGCACCGAACTGACCGTCATCTGGGCAGGCATCATCGCCTTTGCTGTCGTCGTTTACGTGATCATGGACGGCTTTGACCTCGGCATCGGGATATTATTTCCCAATTTCAAGGTCGGCCAGGATCGTGACACGGCGATGAACAGCATCGCGCCGGTCTGGGACGGCAATGAGACTTGGCTGGTGCTGGGTGGCGGTGGCCTGCTGGCCGCTTTCCCGCTCGCTTATGCGATCATATTACCCGCGCTCTACGCACCATTGATCGCCATGTTGCTGGGGCTGGTCCTGCGCGGCGTCGCATTCGAGTTCCGCTGGCGCGATCCGGCGCACCGGGCGCGCTGGGACTTCGCCTTTACCGCCGGATCGGTCATCGCGACCTTTGCCCAAGGCATTACGCTTGGCGCATTGCTGCAGGGCATCACGGTCGAAGGCCGCGCTTATGCCGGCGGCTGGTGGGAATGGTTGACGCCGTTCAGCCTGCTGACCGGCTTTGCCTTGCTGGCCGGCTACGCCTTGCTCGGCTGCTGCTGGCTGATCTGGAAAACCGAAGGCCCCTTGCAGCGCCAGTGCTACAGCTATGCCGGCCGCCTCGGTATCTTGCTGCTGCTCGCCATCGCTGTTGTCAGCATCGCAACGCCCTTTCTCGAGGAAGAATATTACAGCCGCTGGCTCGCCTATCCCGGCGTCATCGCCACGGCCCAGATTCCGCTCGCAACTCTGGTCATTTCGGTGCTGTTTTTCCGCAGCCTGTCCAAACGCCAGGAAGCCGCACCCTTTTTCTACGCGCTCGGCCTGTTCGGTCTGTGTCTGGTCGGCCTTGCGGTCTCGATGTGGCCGGATGTCATCCCCGGCCGGATCACGATCTGGGAAGCGGCAGCACCCTACGAGAGCCAGATGTTCATGCTGATCGGCGCGGGCATCATGGTGCCGGTCATCCTCGCTTATACCGCATGGGCCTATTGGGTGTTCCGCGGCAAGGTCGGATCGGACGGCTACCACTAATGGCTTTTGATCCGCTCTCGTCGAAAGGCAAAAGCGCCGACGGCGCGCCCTTGCCCAAGCGCCTGCTCTGGATGCTGGCTTATTGGGCGATGGGCGTGGCGGTCGTCGGCACAGTCGGCTATTTCATCCGCTTCTGGATCAAGACCTGACGCCTCGCCAGGGTCCGGTTAGCAGCCTAGTGCGCTTCGTCCCAGCTCTTGCCGGTGCCGATATCCACATCTAGCGGCACCGATAGTTTCACAGCCGGTTCCGCCGCACCGGACATCACCGAACGGATCACCGCGCTGGCGGCTTCCACATCACCCTCGGGCAATTCGAAGACCAGTTCATCATGGACCTGCATCAGCATCTGGACCTTATCCAGTCCCGCCTCAACCAGCGCAGGCAGCATTCTTGCCATAGCGCGCTTGATGATGTCGGCACTGGTGCCCTGGATCGGCGCATTGATCGCGGCGCGTTCGCTGCCCTGACGCTCGGCCTGATTGGGGGACTTGATCCGCTCGAACCATGTCTTGCGACCGAATAAGGTCTCGGTATAGCCGGTTTCCCTGACCGACTGCAGGGTGGTCGAAATATACTGGTTGATGCCCGGGAACCGCTCGAAATAAGTGTCGATCATCGCCTGCGCTTCATCCGGATCAACCTCCAGCCGCTTGGCCAGACCCCAGCGGGAGATACCGTAGAGAATCGCGAAATTGATCGTCTTGGCACGGGCGCGGGCGTCGCGGTCTTCGGCGCCAAACAATTCTCTTGCGGTGCGGTTATGAATATCCTCGCCGTTCGCGAAGGCTTCCTTCAATGTCTCGACATCGGCGATATGCGCGGCCAGCCGGAGTTCGATCTGGCTATAATCGGCAGCGAGAATGACATTGCCGGGCGCAGCAACAAAGGCCTGCCTTATCTGCCGCCCGATTTCGGTGCGGATCGGGATATTCTGCAGATTCGGCTCAGTCGAGGACAGCCGCCCCGTCTGAGCGCCGCTCAGGCTATAAGATGTGTGAACACGTCCGGTCTTCGGGTTGATCTGTTCCTGCAGCGCGTCGGTGTAAGTGGATTTCAGCTTCGCCAGCTGACGCCAGTCGACGACCTTCTGGGCAATCGGTTCGCCATCACCGGCCAGCCGTTCGAGCACTGTGACATCGGTTGAATATTGCCCCGACTTGCCCTTCTTGCCACCCTTCAGGCCAAGCTTGCCGAACAGGATTTCGCCAAGCTGTTTGGGGCTGCCGATGGAAAAAGCTTCACCCGCGAGTTCGTGGATTTCCAGTTCCAGCTTTGCCATTTCCTCGGCGAATGTCTTGGACAGCCGCGCCAGTTCTTCACGGTCAACCAGCACGCCTGTGGCTTCCATCCCGGCGATCACCGGCACCAGCGGACGGTCGACCATCTGATAGACGCGCGTCGCCTTCTCCGGGACCATCCGCAGGCGCAGGATTTCCCACAGACGGAGCGTGACATCGGCATCTTCGGCCCCATATTCAGTCGCCTTATCCAGCGGCACTTCGGCAAAGCCGATTGCCTTCTTGCCGATACCGGTCAGGCTTTTGAAGCTGATGCACTCGTGCCCGAGATGCAGCTTGCTGAGTTCATCCATGCCATGGCCATGCAGACCAGCGTCGAGATTGAAGCTCATCACCAATGTATCGTCAAACGGCGCAATTTTAATGCCATGCTGGACCAGCACGCCCATGTCATATTTCAGATTCTGCCCGACTTTGAGCACCGCGTCATCCTCGAGCAGCGGCTTCAGTCTGGCCAGCGCGTCCTGAAGCCCGATCTGCTCCGGCGTCTCGCCAAACATGTCACCGCTGCCGTGACCGAGCGGAATATAGCAGGCCTCGTTGGGGCCGGTGGCCAGACAAACGCCGACAACGCGCGCCGTCACGCTCTCCAGACTGTCAGTCTCCAGATCAACCGCGCAGACGCCCTGTTCGGTCGAGCGCGCGATCCACTTGTCGAGCGCCGCTATCGTCTGCACACATTCATATTTTGACCGGTCAATCGCCGGGGCGTCGGGAGTTTTGGCAACCGGGGTAGTCGAGGAATTGTCGGCAACATCGGGATTTTGCGGCTCGGCATGGCCGTCCCCGCCTAGCTTCTTCAGCAGGCTGTTAAACCCGTGATCGGCCAGAAATGCGCGCAGCGGCGCATCAGGAATATCCTGGATCAGGAAACTTTCCAGCGTGTCCGGCAACGGACAATCTTCCCGCAGGGTCACCAATATCCGCGACAGTCGTGCCTGCTCGGCAAATTCGATCAGATTGTCGCGCATCTTCGATTTCTTCATCTCAGGCGCGGCGGCAAGTACGCTTTCGATGTCGCCAAATTCGTTGATCAGCTTCGACGCGGTCTTCGGCCCGATCCCGGGAACCCCCGGAATATTGTCCGAACTGTCGCCCATCAGGCCAAGCACATCGCCGAGCTTTTCCGGCCCAACGCCGAATTTCTCCTCGACGGTCGCTCGGTTCATCCGGGCATTTTTCATCGTGTCGAGCATATCGACACGGCCTTCATCATTGGGCTCGATCAGCTGCATCAGATCCTTGTCGGACGATACGATGGTAACCTTCCAGCCCTCTGCCAGAGCGGCCTTGGTATAAGAGGCGATCATATCGTCGGCCTCGACATTCTCTTCCTCGATCAGCGGCAGCGAGAAAGCGCGCGTGGCATCGCGGATCATAGGGAATTGCGGTCTCAGGTCTTCCGGCGCTTCCGGTCGGTTGGCCTTATATTGATCGTAGAGATCATTGCGGAAGCTGGTGCCCGCCTTGTCCAGCACTACCGCCATATGAGTCGGGCCGTCGGCCTTGTTGAGCTCGTCGGCAAGCTTCCACAACATGGTGGTATAACCATAGACCGCGCCGACCGGCTCGCCGCGTATATTGGTCAGCGGCGGCAGGCGGTGATAGGCACGGAAAATATAGGCCGAGCCGTCAACCAGATAGAGATGATTGGGTTTGCTGTCTGAAGTGTTCGTCATAGCGGCCAGCACTAGCAGCGCCAGCAGCCTTCGTCATTTCAAATCCCGCGTGGTCGCAAATTTGATGTCGACATTATGAAGTTTAAATCGCGCGGCTTTTCACGGCCCGGGACAGGGCTGGCACGCATGCCCGGTTCGAACATGACAACCCGGTTGCGCCCGCTCCGTTTGGCAGCGAACAGCGCCGCATCGGCATTTTCCATGAGGACCGAACGAGCCTGATGCGGATCGATTGTGGTCACGCCAATGCTGACCGTGATCACATGCCGCATATTGCGACTGGGCTGGAAAATCATATTCTCGATCTCGTAGCGGATCATTTCTCCGATAATTTGTCCTTCTGGCATGCTTGTCTCGGGCAGAAATACGCCGAATTCCTCACCGCCAATGCGGCCGATCAGATCATTTTTGCGCAGAACCTTGCGAAATATCTTGCCGAGCATCTTCAGCGCCTGGTCTCCTACGGGATGACCGAAATTGTCGTTGATGTCCTTGAAATGGTCAACATCGATCAGCATCAGCACATTGCTATTTTGATTCGTCCGCAATTTATCGACCCGGCCAAAAAAACTATCGCGGTTGAGCAGGCCGGTCATGCCGTCAAAATTGGCCCGCAGTTCAAGCGCCTTGTTGGTCTTGCGTAATTTTTTTTGCGTTTCCTTGAGCCGGTTGGCCAGTTCGATAAGCTTGAAACGCTGCCGGGAAGTATAGAGGCCCAGCGGGATAGTGATCCCCCAAGGGATGATTATCGACATGCCCAAGGCTTTCCAGAACCGGTCATCCATCCCGAAGAATAGCAAATATAGCGATCCGGTGAACGTGAACGATAGCAGGACTGCGATCGCCGAGATAATAGCTGTCTGGCGGATCGGTGACAAATTACGGAGGATTGCGTTCATGAGACCGCCAATAAGGGGAATAGGTTGCGCGCCAGTGCAAGCGCATGGTTAACGCCGGGTTTCCATATGTCGAAAAATTCATTCCAAACTGGGTACCAATATGGATTAATCGCGAACGGTGCTTACTATTCGCGGTTCGACAAAACCGGCCCGTAAAGCCGCTTATGACCGCAGCCGGAGTTAGGAATATGGGCTGCCGAGCAATTCCCCCAACCCTTAATAATCTTGCGCTCCTTGCCGGACTGCCGCAAGTCCGCAAGGATAAAAGCAACCGGGAGATTGCCGAATGACCATACCGATTATCGCGGCCGTTGCCGGAGCCGTGCTCATCATCCTGCAGGCGATACTGATGCTCCTGGTTGGCATGCACCGCATCCGCAACCGCATCAATCTGGGTACCGGTGACGATCCGGCGCTGGAACGCAAAATCCGCCGTCACGGCAATCTGGCGGAAAATGCAGCCTTGTTCATCGTCGTGCTGGCGTTGGCGGAAATGACCGTGGTACCAAATGATATTGTTGCGATCATCGCTCTCATATTCATCGCGAGCCGCATCTTGCACGCAATCGCCCTGTCGACCGTCGCAGGATCGCATGGCGCCGAAAAGGGCAAGATTTTTCAGGCCTTCCGGGCGATTGGCGCCTTTGCGACCTTTGCCAGCTTCATCGCACTGGGCGGCTATCTGCTCGCCGGCATATTCTAGATATTCACGCTCAACCCGATTTGGAAAGAACCAATATGACCACATCTCTATCCCATATTCTCAAAGGCTCGGCCGCTCAGGCGTTTCGCGGCCTGACCAATATTCTCGCCAAGGCCAAGACAACAGCCGAAGCCGCCGGAACCGCCGACGAAGCCTATCTCGGCGCGCGCCTGTTCCCGGACATGAGTGACCTGAAATGGCAAGTGCAGATGATCACCGAATTTGCCGTGCGCGGCGCGGCGCGGATGAGCGGCACAGCCCCCGACGATCTGCCCAACATGCCGATGGAAGGTGAAACATTTGATGCGCTCATCGCCCGTATCGCCGAATGTGCAGAAAAAATCGCGGCCACGGACGACGCCGCTATCGATGGCAATGCCGATTTGAAAATCTCTATGCCGGTCGGTCCGGGAAAGACGATGGAGCTGGACGGCGAGACCTATGTGCTTAGCTTCTTCCTGCCCAATCTGTTTTTCCACGTTACCACCGCCTATAATCTGCTGCGCATGCAGGGCGTAGCCGTCGGCAAACGCGACTATATGGGGATGTAAGTCCCTGTCAGTCCGCCCGCTGCGGACCGCGACCATCCTGCCACCATTCCTGCAGCCAGCCATAAGGACGCGGCACCGCCCGGCCGCGCGCATCCCGCGCCGGCTCAAAGCGGAAGCGTTGTTCGATCAACCGGCAGGTGGTCGCGTCGAGTGCGGGATGGCCGCTCGACTGCCGGACGGTACAATCGCTTGCACGGCCGTCAACCCCGACCGTGAAATGGGCCACGACATTGCCGCGACTGCCCGATTTCCAGACCGAGCGCGGGATGTCCTTGCGGGCTATCCTGCCGGACAGGTGGCGTGGACCGGAGACTATGCCTCCCCCTCCGAAACCGTCGCCCTGGCCGCCACTGCCGAAGCCGGAACCTGGTCGGTCGGAAGCACCGGCGTCATTATCATTTCCCAATCCCACAATCGGCGCGGCAACCACCGGTGAGACAATGTCCAGTTTGACCACCGGTTCAGGCGCGACAATCTGGGTCGCCTGAGCCTTCAGATTTTCCGGCGATGCGGGCTGTTCCTCGGCTTTGACCGGCTGCTCGTCCGGGACCGGTTCCGGTGGCGGCGGAGCTTTGATATTGATGACTTTGAAACCTGCGGATACGGTCTTCGCCATATCCGTCCCCAGGCCGCTCACCAGCGCATAGCCGATAGCGGCATGAATGACGACCACCGCAAAAAGTGATTTGGCGCGATCCGACCAGCCATCTTCCGTCCTATATTCCATGTCCGGACCCTAGCATCGAGCCGATGAATATTTGCTGGCAAGGACGCAGGTCCTGATTGATCTTGCAGATAAACAGGATTAGACTGGCATCTGTCCGTGACTGGCGAGAACAAGATGGGATACCATCGGGGAGCGGACATATTTTTACAGCCGATCGCCTGGGCATCTCTCTAATCTGGAGTAGCCCCGTGACCGATAGCCCAAAACCCTTCCACATTGTCTTTCTGCTGTTCGACGGCATTACCCAGCTGGATTTTACCGGTCCTGCGCAGGTGCTTTGCCGGATCCCGGGTGCCGTGGTCCACACAGCGGCGAAGGCAATCCAGCCGATACAGACCGATAGTGGCTTCGCCATTCTCCCCTCGACCGATTTCGCTGATTGCCCGCAAGCCGATCTGCTCTGCGTCCCCGGGGGCTTTGGTACCAGAGATGTAATTCAGGATGAAGCCTCGCTGCAATTTTTGCGCGATCAGGGCAGCGGAGCCAAATATGTGACGTCGGTTTGCACGGGTTCGCTGGCGCTCGGCGCGGCGGGCTTGCTCGAGGGCAAACGCGCGACCAGCCATTGGGCCTATACCGGTCTGCTGGAAGAATTCGGCGCCACGTATGAAAAAGCGCGCGTGGTCAAAGACGGTAATGTCATCACGGCGGGCGGCGTTACATCCGGCATCGACTTTGCCTTGACGGTTGTCGCGGAAATCGCCGGGCAACAGGTGGCCGAAGCCATCCAGCTCAGTCTGGAATATGATCCGCATCCCCCTTTCAACAGCGGCCATCCCGATGTCGCCGACCCCGAGACGCTCGCGGCACTGCGAGATCGCGTTTATGACAAGCAGGCATCCGATCTCGCCGATATTATTGATAGGCTATAGGAGGGGAATATTGTTTTCCGCTTTTACGCTTATCGCGTAAGCGCAGATGGAAATGAACAATCCCGGATCCATCGAAAGCAGCCCGCCCGCCCACATCAGCGAGATCAAGCTGTTCCTCTTCGCGCTATCCTCCGCGGCGGTAGTGGCCAACGGCTATTATATTCATCCGCTGATCACTCCGGTTGCCGAAGAATTCGGTGTCAGCGGCGCAACGGTCGGACTGGCTCCGGCGCTCAACCAGATCGCTCTGGCGCTGGGTATATTGTTGCTGCTGCCGCTCGGGGACCGGATCAACAACCGCAAGCTGGTGACGATATTTGTCGCCGGGCAATTTCTGGCGATGCTGGCGATGGCGCTGTCGGGAAGCTTCACAACATTTGTTGCCGCTTCGTCCCTGCTCGGTTTTGTCACCATCGCGCCCTATCTGCTGCCCGCTTATGTGACCAGGCGGGTTGCTCCCGGACGCATCGGCCAGGTTACCGGGATCATGACCGCCGGTGTTACCCTGGGCATATTGGGCAGCCGGGTCGGCGGCGGTTTGCTCGGCCATTATTTCGGCTGGCGCTCGGCCTATTGGGTGGGGGTGGCGAGCATGGCCTTGCTGGTAATTCTGCTGCCATTGATCATGGAGCGAAGGCGGGACGAGAAACCTTCCGGCGTCGAGCCTCCGCGTTATGGCGAACTGCTCCGCTCGCTCTGGCCGATCATGAAATCTCTGCCGGAGGTTCCGCTGGGCGGCCTGATACAGGCACTCTCCTTCGGACTTTTTCTCGCTATCTGGCTGGCGATCGGCCTGCATTTGCCGCGCAATGGCTATGGCGTCGATACAGTTGGCTATCTGGCGATCATCGCCATCATCAATGTACTGGGCTCACCCTTCGCCGGCCGGTTTGCAGACCGTATCGGAGCGGAACGCGCGCGCATCTATTTCTGTCTTGCGCAGTTGGTCGGGGTTTGCCTGCTACCGTTTGCCGGCGATAACCTCTGGATTTTGGTCGTTGCAGTCATCTTCAACACCATCGGCGGCGCATCGGTCGATATTTGCAGCCGCACAATATTGTTCAGCCGCGCCCCGGAAATCCGGACTCGGCTGATGACCATCTATATCGTCATCATGTTTATCGGCGGCGGCATATCGAGCTGGCTCGGCGCGGCAACATATGAATATGCCGGCTGGTCGGGAATTTCGGTCATGGCGATATGCTATGCGCTGACCATCATGGGGCTGTCGCTCTGGGGACTGCGCTTCCGGCAGGCCAGAGCCTAGATTTTTACCAGCACCTTGCCGATATTGCCGCCGCTGAACAGTTTTGCATAAGCGGTGAGAACATTTTCAATACCGCCGGTCACATCGAATGGCGTGTCGATCAGGCCTTGGTCGAGCCATTGTTTCAGCTCCACCGTCAGCCGCTCACCCTGATCGGCAAAATCGGGCGAGAAAAAGCCTTCGATGCGCAGTCTCTTCATCAATATCTGGTCGAAATGCTCCGGTCCCCGACCGCGCCCGTCGCCTTCATATTGAGCGAGCAGACCGCAAAGCGCGATCCGGCCATAAAGCGCCATATTGGGCAGGACGGCATCCAGTATAGGCCCGCCGACATTGTCAAAATAGGCGTTGATGCCGCCGTCGACCTTCGCCAGTTCGGCGGCAATATCATCATTCTTGTAATCGATCGCCCTGGTGATCCCGAGCTCTGTCTCCAGCCAGCGGCATTTGTCCGGGCCGCCAGCCAGACCATAGACATTGGCGCCCAATATCTTCGCGACCTGGCAGGCCAGCACGCCGGTCGATCCGGCGGCGGCAGAGACCAGCACATTGTCGCTGGCCTTCACGGCGGCTGTTTCCTTGATACCCCACAGCGCCGTCCAGCCGTTGAAGCCGAGCACACCGAAATGCTGCTTGATGTCCGCGATACCGTCATCGACCTTGACCAGCCCGGCCAGCTCCGGTTGCAGCACGCTATATTCGGCCCATTGCCCGAAACCGCGCACCAGATCGCCCTCGGCAAATCCGTCATGGCGCGAAGCGGCGACATGGCCAAGCACCAGTCCGACCATTTTTGTGCCCAGCTCGAGGGGAGGCTGATAGCTGTCCTCGCGCTCGGTCATCCACATGCGGGTACCCGCGTCCATCGACAGATAGGCCGCTTTGACCAGCACCTCGCCATCGGCGAGTTCCGGCATCGCTTCGCTTTCCAGCGATAGCGAACCCGACACATCCTGCGCTTCGGGACGGCTGTTCAATTGCCAGAATCGATTTGTGGTCACGGCTGGTTTCTCCTTGGATCACCCCCGAATTAAAGCAAATCGCCCTGTTCGATACTATCCTTATTGGCGGGCAGGCTGAACAGCATGCCGTCTTTCCCCAGCACTGTCGGACCATCATAAGCGCTGTTCACGCCCTGCATGAAATAGGCGTCCAGATAGTCGAGCGGCAGCGCCGGCACGATATGCGACAGGACCAGCATCTTTGCCTCGGCCGCGCTGGCAGTTTGTGCCGCCTCGACCGGCGTCGTGTGATAGTCCGGAATATCGGCCATTATCTTGACCAGCCGCTTGCGACCGACTTTTTCAAGGGCGGTTTCCAGCGTGCCCACCATCTCGGCATTCAACACTTCGTGCACCAGCAGATCACAGCCGTTGCAGATTTTCGCGACAATCGGCAATTTGACCGTATCGCCACTGAACACAACCGAGCGGCCCTTGTAATCGAAACGATAGCCTACCGCGGGCGCAATCGGTTTATGGTCCACGGAAAAGGCGGTGATCTTTATGCCGTCCTTCTCGTAGACCACCATCTCTTGCCGACCCTCGGGCATGGAAAATGGCTGGGCTTCGCCGCCCGCACCGGTCAGCGACATCGTCGCTGCTCCATGGTGGGCGATGCGATATTGCACGTCAGCGGCATAGGCGGCGTTCAGCCCGTCGACGATCACTTCCACACCCTCCGGCGCAATCACCGGCAACGGCGCGTCCCGGCCTCCGCCAGCCCAGCGCTGCAGCATCAATTCACCCATGCCGTCGATATGATCGCTGTGGAAATGGGTCAGCAGCAAGGCTTCGGTCGCGCCCGGATTGAGACCCATCAGGCCCAGATTGCGCACCGCACCGCCGCCGATATCGACAATGAACATCTTGCCGTCGATGATCACCGCCGAACAGGGGCCGGCCCGCGTCGGGTCCGGCAGCGGCGAACCGGAACCACAAAGCGCTACGTGCACGCCGTCTGGCATGTCGCCAATGACGTCGCGCGCCACCGCTGTTTCAACGGCAGCGGCGAAAAGCCTCTTGCCGATCTGCTCCTGAAACAGCAGGCCGGCGGCGATCCCGAGCATTGCCAGAACCAACAACCCTATGCCGAGCTTCTTCATGAATATCCTCTCCCCTTTTGCTCAGCATTCCACCAAATTGACGGCAAGTCCACCTTGCGATGTCTCCTTGTAACGCTCGGACATATCGAGCCCCGTCTTGCGCATGGTCTCGATCACTTCGTCGAGACTGACCCGGTGGGTGCCATCGCCCAATATGGCCAGCCGCGCCGCTTCGATAGCCTTGACCGCGCCAACGGCGTTGCGTTCGATACAGGGTACCTGGACCAGGCCGCCAACCGGATCGCAGGTCAGGCCGAGATTATGCTCCATGCCGATCTCGGCCGCATTTTCTACCTGCAGCGGGGTTCCGCCCCAAGCAGCCGTCAGACCGGCTGCAGCCATCGAACAGGCAACACCGACTTCGCCCTGGCAGCCGACTTCGGCGCCGGAAATCGAGGCGTTCTCCTTGAACAATGACCCGATCGCGGCGGCGGTCAGCAGGAACGTCTCCACGCCCGCTTCATCGGCCTTGGGCGCGAATCTTTGATAGAAGCGCAACACCGACGGGATGATCCCGGCAGCCCCGTTGGTCGGCGCCGTCACCACCTTGCCACCAGCCGCATTTTCCTCGTTCACCGCCAGCGCCCAGAGATTGACCCAGTCGAGAATAGTGAGCGGATCGGACAGGGCGCGTTCCTGCCGCACCATCAGGCGGGCGTGGATCAGTGGCGCCCGGCGTTTGACCCGCAGGCCGCCGGGAAGAATGCCGCCCTGCAATATACCGCGATCGATACAGGCCGACATTGCGTCAGCGATCGCGCGGATACCGGCGCTGGTCTGTTCATCTGCCTGCCGGGTGCGCTCGTTGGCGCGCATGATATCGGCAATCGATATATTCTCGTCTGCCGTAATTTTAAGCAAGTCTGCGCCCGAGCAAAAACTATATGGCACATCCCACAGGCCGCTTTCGGGATTGTTGCTGCCGATCTGGTCCTCGTCGAGAATCGCGCCGCCGCCGACCGAATAATAGACTCGCGTCGCCACAAGTTCCTCGCCGTTGAATGCATTGAACCGCATCGCATTGCTATGGAAGTCCAGCCGTTTCTTCTGGTCGAAGATCAGGTCAATGGCTTCATCGAATACAATTTCATGAACATCGTTCAGGCGAATCCGGTTCGATCCCCGGATTTGCCCGATCAGCAGATCCGCTGCATCGGGCTCGATATGCTCGGGTCGCTGGCCACTGAGGCCGAGCAATATCGCCCGGTCGGTCGCATGGCCCCTGCCGGTCAGCGCCAGCGAACCGAACAGCAATGTCTCGAGCCGGGTGACCTCGCCCAGCCTGCCGCTATCAGCAACGCGCTCGACAAATTGCGCCGCGGCGAGCATCGGTCCCATCGTGTGCGAACTCGACGGCCCGACGCCGATCTTGAAAAGCTCAAACGTGCTGCAGACCATAGCCTATCCTGATCTTTACGAGCCGAGCGTTTCGGCGATCCACTGATCGACCCTTTGTTCCAGGATGCCGAGCGGCAGCGCGCCACCTCCCAGAATGACATCGTGGAAACTGCGGATATCAAACCGGTCGCCCAGTTGCTCCTGCGCCCGTGCCCGCAATTCGAGGATTTTGATCATCCCGATCTTGTAGCTGGTTGCCTGACCCGGATTGACCAGATAGCGGCGCACTTCGGAACGCACCGCCGCTTCCGGAATCGAGCTATTCTCGAGGAAATAGGCCACGGCCTGCTCCTCGCTCCAGCCCTTGCTGTGCAATCCGGTATCGACCACCAGCCGGATCGCCCGCCAGATCTCGCTGGTGAGCCGCCCGAATTCGGAATAGGGATCGGCATAGCCGCCCATTTCCTTGGCGAGCTTCTCCGAATAGAGACCCCAGCCTTCGCTGTAAGCTGTATAGCCCGCCTGAGTGCGGAATGTCGGGATGCCCGTCAGCTCCTGGGCAATCGAAATCTGCATATGATGGCCGGGCAGACCTTCGTGATAGGCGATCACCTCCAGCGTCGGGATCGGCATCGCCCGCATGTCGGAAAGATGGGCATAATAGATGCCGGGCCGCGAACCGTCCGGCGTGCCACTGCGATAATGTTGCGCTGCGCCATCGCGTTCGCGGAAAGATTCGACCCGGCGGACCTCCAGATCCGCCTTCGGAAGGATGCCGAAATAATCAGGCAATTTCAGTTTCAGCGCCTCGATATGTTCCTTCGCCGCCGCGATATATTGATCCGCACCGGCATCATCGTCGGAGAAATAGAAGCGGTCATCCTCGCGGATGAACTTGAAGAAAGCCTTCAGATCGCCGTCAAATTCCACCTCGTCCTTGACCGCTTCCATATCGGCCCGCAACCGTGTCACTTCCGAAAGACCGAGATTGTGGATTTCGTCAGCGGTCAGTTTTGTCGTCGTCTGGTTGGCTAGGCGGTAATCGTAAAATGCCTTGCCGTTCGCCAGAGTGCCTGCCCCTTTCGGCGCAGCGTCGGTATTTGGCAGGTCAGCTTCATACCAGGCGATGATCCGCTGATAGGCTGGCGCAAAAGCGCTCGTCAGGGCCGTGCGCGCTTCATTGCGCAAAACTTCGGCCCGTGCCTCGTCGATGATCTGCTTGTCGACCAGTCCCTGCAACTTCTCTTCAGTCGCGGTCCAGATTGCCGAAGGCTCTCCGTCACCAAAAGGCACACCGCTGATGATCTTGAGTGACTGGTCGATTACGCCTTCATAGGCAAAGCGCGGCGGACGTGTCCCTGCCGCCCCGTTGGTTTTTGCCCGCGCCAATAGTTGATCGAGCGCGGTGGCGACACCGGACAGGCGCTGGATGAATCCGATCATATCCGCTTCCGAATCGACCTTGTGCGTATTGATCAGAAATGTCGGAAAAAATGACTGCAGGCCATTGTGCTGGTGCAGCGAATAGCGATTGGTCCGGAACGCCAGACCGGCCTCGGCCTGCTCAAGATTATAGACCCAGATATCATAAGAAATTTTGGCGTCCTGCGAGAGCTTCTCATAGTCGAATTGGCTTATCATCTCCGCAACAGCGGCGCGTCGCCAGGCGAGTTCGCGATCCGCGCCGGCGTCGCTGAAATCATCAATCAGACCATAGCTGGTCTTGCGACCGATGAACGTCTGTTCGATCGGACTGAACGCGAGTTCTTCTTCATATTTTTCGTCGAACCACTGGTTGATGCGATCGGTCTCGCTCGCCGCTTCGGTTGCGACTTGCTCGGTTGCCGCTGACGCCGGCATCACCGGAAGAGCAGCCAGCCCGCTGAGTAACGCCGTGCTGATAAGAAGAAACCGGATCCGCATAGTCATTCATCCTGTCGTTGTGATTTTCAATGGGGACTCCATTGCACAAGTGACCGGATTTGGAAACGTATCTAGCGACCACAAAAAAAGGGCCGGAAGTTTCCTTCCAGCCCCTCTTATTTGGTTCAGCCGTAGCCGGGTGGTTGGGTTTAGAAGCCCATTCCGCCCATGCCGCCGCCCATGCCGCCCATGTCGGGCATGCCGCCACCGGCTTTGTCGTCTGATGGCGTTTCTGCCACAGCCGCTTCGGTGGTGATCAGCAGGCCAGCAACCGAGGAAGCGTCCTGCAATGCTGCACGAACAACCTTGGTCGGATCGATGACGCCAGCTTTGACAAGGTCTTCATAAACATCGGTCGATGCGTTGAAGCCGAATTCCTTGCTCTTCTGGTCAAGCATCTTGCCAGCGACAACAGCCCCGTCAAAGCCCGCATTTTCAGCGATCTGACGAACCGGAGCCTGCAGCGCTTTACGCACGATGTCGATGCCGCGGGTCTGGTCGTCGTTGATGCCTTCAAGGCCTTTGAGAGCAGAAGTAGCATAGAGAAGCGCAGCACCGCCGCCTGGGACAATGCCTTCTTCAACGGCAGCACGGGTTGCGTGCAGCGCGTCGTCGACACGGTCTTTCTTCTCTTTCACTTCAACTTCAGAAGCGCCGCCAACTTTGATCACGGCAACACCGCCAGCGAGTTTCGCCAGACGTTCTTGCAGCTTCTCTTTGTCATAGTCGGATGTGGTGTTTTCGATCTGGTTACGGATCGCTTCAACACGCGCCTTGATGTCGCTCTTCTTGCCAGCGCCGTCGACGATCGTGGTATTGTCTTTGTCGATCGTGACATTCTTGGCTTCACCGAGCATGTTCAGCGTAACGCTTTCCAGCTTGATGCCGAGATCTTCGGAGATCATTTCGCCCTTGGTCAGGATCGCGATATCTTCGAGCATCGCTTTGCGACGATCGCCGAAACCAGGAGCCTTGACCGCTGCGATCTTGAGTCCGCCGCGCAATTTATTGACTACCAGGGTAGCCAGCGCTTCGCCTTCAATGTCTTCAGCAATGATCAGAAGCGGACGGCCGGCCTGAACAACAGCTTCCAGAATCGGGAGCAATGGCTGCAGGTTGGTCAGTTTCTTTTCGTGGATCAGGATGTATGGATTTTCGAGGTCCGCAATCATCTTGTCCGGGTTGGTGATGAAGTAAGGCGACAGATAACCGCGGTCAAACTGCATGCCTTCAACAACTTCGAGTTCAAAGTCGAGACCCTTGGCTTCTTCAACCGTGATCACGCCTTCCTTGCCGACTTTTTCCATTGCTTCAGCAATTTTCTCGCCAACTTCGCGATCGCCATTGGCGGAGATAATGCCCACCTGGGCAATTTCTTCGGTGCCCTTGACGTCTTTCGAACGTTTCTTGAGATCTGCAACCACGGCCAGAACAGCCTGGTCGATACCGCGTTTCAGATCCATCGGGTTCATGCCGGCCGAAACGGATTTCATGCCTTCCTTGACGATGGCCTGAGCCAATACGGTAGCAGTGGTGGTGCCGTCGCCAGCAACATCATTGGTTTTCGATGCGACTTCACGAAGCATCTGTGCGCCCATATTTTCGAACTTGTCTTTCAGTTCGATTTCCTTGGCAACCGAAACACCGTCCTTGGTGATGCGCGGTGCGCCAAAGCTCTTGTCGAGCACAACATTACGGCCTTTGGGGCCGAGGGTTACTTTAACGGCGTCAGCCAGCGTGTTCACACCTTTAAGGATGCGTTCGCGGGCGTCGCGGCCGAATTTTACGTCTTTAGCAGCCATGATATTTTCCTCTGCTTAGTTGATTGAAATTATGATCGGGGAAGCGCTTACTTCTCGATAATACCGAGAATATCGCTTTCCTTCATGATGATCAGCTCTTCGCCGTCGACGGTGACTTCGGTGCCGGACCATTTGCCGAACAGGATCTTGTCGCCTTTTTTAACGTCAAGCGCTGTGGTCTTGCCGTTATCGTCTTTCAGGCCGGTGCCTACTGCAACAACTTTGCCTTCGGATGGCTTTTCTTGCACGCTATCCGGAATGATGATGCCGCCCGCGGTCTTTGCGTCCGCTTCTACGCGGCGCACCAGTACACGGTCATGTAATGGACGAAATTTCATAGATTTCCCTTTCTTGTCCCATCCAAATCTCTTCATGCCAACGGTTCGCCGCCGACCGGAAGAGCAGAATATAAGTGAATTAGCACTCTCTACTTCCGAGTGCTAACAGGCCCCATGTAATAGTTATTCATCCGTCGTCAAGGGAAAGGGCGGAAAATATTTCCGCGCATTTTTGTTGGATTTCCTGGGCATTGCGATTCGCTTCACTGCCGATCCGCGCTATTTGACAGCCGCGGTGTAACCGGATCACGGGGCTGGGCGAATGTCAGTGTGAGCCCGCTTCGGCAGGCTCGGACTGGTTCCCCCGATTTCAAGAAGGAAATATTATGTCTGCTTTGATGAAAACAACCGCTGCAGCAGCAACACTCGCCGCCGTTGCCAGCCTGTCTCTATCCGCCACCGCTGCACAGGCAGCCGGTGCCAAGGAAAAATGCTATGGCGTCGCGCTCGCCGGCAAGAATGATTGTGCGGCCGGACCGGGCACCAGCTGTGCCGGAACATCTACCACCAACTATCAAGGCAATGCCTGGAACTATGTCGCCAAGGGCGAATGTGTCAAAATCGGCGGCACGCTGACCGCGCACAAGGGCAATGCTAAACCGGTTCCCAAAAAGGGCTGAATGCGCTAAATTCCGTGGATGCCCGCAATTCCTGATCCTCACGTTTCGTCGGCCCTGCCTGTGCCGCGCTCCCTCCCTCCCATGGGCGGCATAGGCTTGAAATCGGTCCATTATAACAATGTACTCGATGACAATGCGGCGACGAAACGCCCAAGCTGGGTCGAGGTTCATCCACAGAATTACTTCGGCGATGGCGGTCCGGCACACCGCTGGCTCACTGCCATCGCCGGGGTCTATCCCCTGAGCTTTCACAGCGTCGGCTTGTCGCTGGGCAGTGCAGACGGACTCAACAGCCACGATCTGGAAAAGATCGCCGCGCTCTGTGACCGCTATCAGCCGTCGATGGTTTCCGACCATCTGAGCTGGAGCGGCAATGCCCATGACCGCTACCCCGATCTGCTGCCCATTCCCTATACCCGCGAATGCCTCGATCATTTTTCGGCGCAGATTGCCAGAGTGCAGGACCGGCTGAAACGCCCGATCCTGATCGAAAACCCGTCCCGCTATCTCAGCTATAGACAGGACGAGATGAGCGAGACGGACTTTATCTCGGCCCTATGCAAAGAATCCGGATGCGGCCTGCTGTTCGACATCAACAATGTCGAGGTGACCGCGACCAATGTCGGCCTCGACATGAACGCCTATATCGACGCCATCGATCCGGGAATCGTCGGCGAAATCCATCTCGCTGGTCATGCGACGGAACGCCATGACAGCGGCCCGCTGCTGATCGACGATCATGGCTCGATCGTCAGCGATGTCACCTGGGCTTTATATCGCCGCTTTATCGAGCGGGTCGGCCCGATTGCCACTTTGATCGAATGGGACACGGATATTCCCGAATATGATGTGCTGATGGCGGAAGTCGGAAAAGCGAATGCCATATTGGCCGATCCGCTGTCGGAGGAGCCGCGCCATGCCCTCGCTCGCTGAAGAACAGTCGCGCTTCATCGCCTGCCTGCAAAAAGGGCCAGCCCATTTTCCCGATGATATGTTTTCAGAGGACAGAGCCCGCGCGCTGCTCGGTCTCAAGGCGCACGCCAATACAATTTCCCACGCCCGGCTGGTCGCGCTCGAAAATGCGTTTCCCAAGTTGCACGAACATATGGGCCATGACAGGTTTCACAGCCTGTCACGCGACTATGTCGAACAGGACCATATCCTCTCCTGCGATCTCAACATGATCGCGGCCGGATTCGCCGATTTTCTGGAAGGCCGGAAATGTGGCGGAACCGAAACAGACCTTGCCCGCGTAGAATGGGCCTGGACAGAAAGCTATCATGCAGCGGACGCGGAACCCCTGGCGCTGGCCGATATCGCCACGCTGGACGAAGCGAGCCTGATCGGCTTTGCCATCGAAGCCCATCCTGCCATGCGGCTGATTGACCTGACCGGCGCACTGTCACCGCAGCTCGCCGAACTGGGCCCGGATACGCCTCATGCTCTGCTGGTAGCCCGCCCGGAAGCGCAGATATTATTCCATCCTCTGACCGGAACCGAATATGATATTGCCGGAAAAATAACGGATATTACAACTCTGGGTAACCTTTTGGACGCAGCGCTCGAACTGGGTGATGAAACATCCGCCATGCAGCATATCGTGACGTTGATTGAGGCAGGCGTACTGACAAAGTCCGGGGGTTGAAGCAAATGATGAAATTGATCAGAAAGCTCGTTCAAATGGTCAGCGGTTCGCTGCCCGAAGCCGTGGTCCTGCTGTTCACGCGGGTTGCGCTGGCCGGCATATTCTGGCGCTCGGCCCGGACCAAGGTCGAAGACGGCAGCTGGCTGCAGATGAGCGACACGACGGTTTTCCTGTTTCAGGAAGAATATGGCATGCCCTGGCCGGAGGTCACCGGCCTGCTGGCGACCTATGCCGAACATTTTCTGCCGATACTGATTGTCATGGGCCTGTTCACGCGGCTCGGGGCCGCCGGCCTGCTGGTCATGACTCTGGTCATCCAGCTTTTCGTCTATCCCGAGGCATGGTGGCAGACCCATATCATCTGGGTCGCGCTGGCCGGCATATTGATCGTGCGGGGCGGCGGGATATTCTCGCTGGACCGCTTGCTCGGCCACAAGTTCGGCTGAGCTGATGATCGCCAATGAAGAAACCATGCGGCTGTTGATGGTCAAGGCTCAGGGCGGCGACAAGCAATGCTATGCCAGCCTGTTGACCGAATGCGAAAAATGGCTGCGTCGCTATTATAGCCGCAAGATCAACCCGTCGGCGATCGATGATCTGGTGCAGGAGACATTGATCTCGCTGCATCGCAAGCGGGCCAGCTATGATCCGGCGAGGGCGTTTCTGCCATGGCTGGCCGCCATCGGCCGTTACCGCTGGATCGACAGTCTGCGCAAGATTTACCGGCACGAGCATGACCAGCTCTACGAAGAAATGGTCGCCGATCCGCAGGACGGGGACGTGACCGCCAAGGTCAGCCTTGAACGCTTGCTCGGCATGATCCCGCCGAAACAGGCCGAAGTGATCGGCCTGGTGAAGATTGAAGGCCTCAGTATCAACGAGGCGGCGGCGATGACCGGCCAGTCGGAATCTTTGGTAAAAGTGAACATCCATCGCGGACTGAAGAAGCTCTCTGCGATGGTCGAAACAGAATGATGATAGAAGAGTGTAAATGATGTCAGACAAGATGATAGATCGCCTCGTCGACGACTTGACGCCGGTTAAACCGTTGAAAGCCCGGGACGGGCTCGCGCTTACCTTGATGACCGCCGCGGCATTTGCCGCGCTGATTGCCGTGTTTGGCGGAATCCGCGGTGATATATTGATGGGTATTCCGGATCCGATGTTCTTCCTGCGGGGCGGGGCCTTGCTCCTGCTCGGCCTGACCAGCAGCTACGCCGTCATTGCGATGAGCCAGCCCGCTGTCGGCAACAGTTTCAAAGGCTGGGTCTGGGCCTTATTTGCCGCTTTGCTGTTTCCTGCGACGGCCGCCGTCATGGCCATGATAGCCGCACCGGACAATATGTCGATATTCGTGCCGCGCTATGGCGTCGAATGCCTCGCTATCAGCATATTCGTGGGTACGGGCATAGCCGCAGCACAGGTTTTCTGGCTTCGCCGTGGCGCACCGGTCGCACTGGACCGCGCAGGCTGGCTCATCGGTATGTCCTCCGGCGCTCTGGGTGCGGCCGCCTACAGCCTGCACTGCCCGTTCAACAGCATATTCTATATCGGACTCTGGTACTCGCTGGCGGTAGCCATCTGCGCAATTCTCGGCCGGCTGATCGTCCCCCGTCTTATCCGCTGGTAATATCCTGTCCCGATCCCATATAGGTGGGGTCAATCCGGTCAAAACAGGGATATGAATATGCAATTTGCGCGAGCGGCGTGGAGATTTCTGGTCGCAATAAAGGATGGCATGGTGCTGATCGCCATGCTGCTGTTTTTCGGCGCGCTTTATGCCCTACTGTCGACTCAACCGAATAGCGGCGCGATCCGCAACGGCGCCTTGCTGCTCGATCTCAACGGCGTGATTGTCGAAGAACCGGCTGCGCCGACTTTCGAGGATTTTCTCGCCGGCAACAGTAGCGACAGCCCGCGCGAATATCGCTTGCGCGATGTCGTGCACGCCATTGATGCGACGGTCGAGGATGACCGCGTCAAAGCAATTGTCCTTGATCTCAGCAGTTTTGTCGGTGGCGGACAGACCAGCCTGACCGATATCGGCGAGGCGCTTGACCGAGCCAAGAAAGCGGGCAAGCCAATCTATGCCTTTGCCAGTTTCTACAGCGATGACAGCTACAAGCTTGCCGCCCATGCGACAGAAATCTGGATGGACCCGATGGGCGGCATCATCTTTGCCGGCCCCGGCGGCAACCGGCTTTATTACAAAGGCCTGATCGACCGGCTCGGTGTAACCGCCAATATCTATCGCGTCGGTACCTATAAAAGTGCGGTCGAGCCCTATATGCGCGCCGACCAGTCACCGGCATCGCGGGAAGCCTCGGAAGCGCTTTACGGCGTGCTCTGGGACAGCTGGCAGACCGAAGTCAAAAAATCCCGGCCGCAGGCAATCATCAAGCCGTTTGCCGAAGACCCCGCCACATTCATCACCGCCGCAGGCGGCGACATTGCCTCGGTGGCGATACAACAGAAGCTGGTCGACAAGCTTGGCGACAAGACCGCCTTCGAACGCTTTGTCGCCGAAAAGGTCGGCGCTGATGAAAAGCCCTCGCCGGACAGTTTCAAAAGCATCGACTATGACGACTTTGTGGCCGCGCACCCTCTGGATAACGACGGTTCCCCTATTGGTGTCATTACCGTTGCGGGCGAGATTGTCGGTGGCGATACCGGCCCCGGCATGGCCGCCAGCGGACGGATCGCCGAGCTGATTTACAAAGCGCTGGATGAAGAAGAAATCAAGGCTCTGGTGGTCCGGGTGGATTCGCCCGGCGGATCGGCCTTCGCCAGCGAGGAAATCCGTCTCGCGCTGCTCGAAGCCAGGAAAAAGAAGCTGCCCATCGTCGTTTCAATGGGCGACGTCGCGGCGAGCGGCGGCTATTGGGTCGCAACGGCGGGGGATCATATTTTCGCCGAGCCCGATACGATCACCGGCTCGATCGGCGTGTTCGCGGTTCTGCCCAGCTTTGAAAAAGCATTGGCCAAATGGGGGGTCACCGCCGACGGCGTCCAGACCACCCCGCTGTCGGGCGAACCCGATTTTGTCGACGGCTTCAGCGAAGACCTCAATGCCATTCTTCAGTCGGGCGTTGAAAACAGCTATGCCGACTTCATCAAACTGGTCGCCGCCGCGCGAAGCAAAACGCCGGCCGAGGTCGACACAATCGGGCAAGGCCGGGTCTGGGATGGCGGCACCGCTCGCCAACTGGGTCTGGTCGACGGCTTTGGCGGCATGACGGAAGCCCTCGCCGAGGCGGCCAAGCGTGCCGGACTGGCAGAAGGCGATTATCACGCGCAATATCTTGATCCGCAGGTCAGCCTCTCGTGGCTCCCGTTCGACGGCATTCCGTTCGTCCGGCAGGAAAGCGCGCCGATCACCGGTGTGACCGGCTGGGCCGCACAGCGCCAGAAGGCGATTTTCGGTCAGGCCATGGCAACTGCCCAGGGCTTGCTGGTCCGCGAAGACGTCCAGGCATTATGTCTGGAATGCGGAACCGGATTCCAGCGGAACACGCGCGCGTCCACCGGCTGGATCAACCGGCTGTTCGGCTATTCCTTCTCTCCGGCGCCACGATAGGCGGGTAAGGACAGACCCTTGATGATCGCCAGCGCGCGCAATGCAAATCCGGCGGCAAAGGCGATCAGTGCGGCGATAAACCCCTGCACCCCCAGCTGCACCAGCAGAACAAAGGTCGACGCAGCAAGCGCACCGGCGGTAACATAAAGTTCCGGCCGGATGATGATCGAGGGTTCGCCGGAAATCAGATCGCGGATCACCCCGCCGACACTCGCGGTAATGATCCCCATGATCGCTGCGGGGACCGGATCAATGCCCAGTTGCATCGCCTTGGCCGCACCGAAAACCGAATAGGCGGCCAGACCGATGGCGTCGAACCAGTCGACCGCTGCCGGGCGCCAGAATTTGACCGGCGTAAGCCAGACCAGCAGGGCAATGCTCAAACACAGGATCGGTACGCGGGCGTCCTGCACCCAGAAGACCGGCGCGCCGATCAACAGATCGCGGACGGTACCGCCGCCGACACCTGTGACGAGCGCGAAAAAGCCGAAGGTGACCAAGGTCTGCCGGTTGCGCGCTGCAACCAGCGCACCGGAAATCGCAAATACCGCAATCCCGAACAGGTCGAGCCAGCCAAGCGCGCTATAGAGAAAGACCGAATTCATGACACTTTCCTTCGTCTGCGCCGGGTGAACAGCATGACAAAACCGAGTATCGAACCGAGCAGAGCAAGCATGGCCGATCCGATCAATATCGGGTGGCTGGTATCTTCGCGCGTCTGCAGGTCCATGATATGCAAGCCCCACATGAAATCGAACGCCCGCCAGAATTTGGTGCGGACCGAAAGAAGCTCGCCGGTATCGGCATCGATATAGAAGCGCGCATCATCGTCAAACACCACCTGCCACGCGGGCCGTCCGCTGCGCTGATCCATCGGCGCCTTGTCGGCATCAAATCGTGTGACCGAACGGATCGCCGCGGCGTCGGACCGGGCAGCACGGGCCAGCGCATCGGCCTCGGCAGCGGAAACTGGTGGCAGCAAGGCGCCGGTCAGGGCATCCGCCCGCCGCTTGCCACCGTCGGCATAGGCAATCACCCAATAGGGGCCGGCTTCATTCTGCTGCAGGGTCAGGCTCTTGGTCTGACGGCCTTCGAGCAACGGCGCGACCGGCTTTATCGCGGCCAGCGCCGGCATCTCGCTGCGCAGATGATTGCCGCGCACGGTCTCGATCGGCTGCGCCACCATCAACAGTCCGCTGGCGGTCCAGATGATAATCGGCACCCCGATCAGCCAGCCCAGCCAGACATGCCAGCGCATGAGTTTATGATGTTTCATGTTCATGCCAGTCTGACTCCTGTCTCACGAACCGCTGATAATCCCAATGCGAGACCATATCCAACAATGGCTGTAGCACCATATCCGATAAGCGGAGTGGGATATGGTCCAAAAAGTGAGATAATGACGAAACCACCGATAGTCGCCAACGAAGCGATGAGGGGGATTTGATTCCTGAAATTCAAACCAAATAAAGGCACGACCAATGCCAGAATGAGAGAAACTGCCATAACAGCAGCGGACAATGGATCGGATTCCCAAGCATCCCTGATCACATACTCCACAAATCGAACCGGCTGTAACGGGTCAATTTTCCGCAATGTCCATAAGAAACTGAACCCGCCAATCGCCAGCATCCCGAGAGACCATTTGTCGCGCTTTGCCATCGCAAGCACCAAAACGCCTGAGAGCAACGCAAATGCGCTTGCTCTGTCGGGCTGCAATGAAACGATCAGGCTGATGGCAATGACCGTCAGTAGCGCCAATTCTCTCCGTAGGTCTGGCAAGAGCGAAATTGTCGCAGGCAGCAAAAGCAAACCGACATGCAATCTAACCGGGCCAACTGCAATCCAGCGATGGATCCCGTCAATTTCCGCGTCGCTGAACAGCGTTGCGGCAAAAAGCGCCAACGCAAAACCGGTGAAAGCGACTGCGCCGAAGCCTCGATCTAGCCGTTTTAGAAAAACAGACAGACCAATCGCGCAAGCAAGAGCCGCACCGTTGATGATCCAAAACTCACGCGGTGCACCGGCTGACAGCATATAGATGCAGCCCATCAGGACTGCGAAAGCCAAACCTGACAGACGGATCAACTGACTGGCCATCACACTACATATGAATCGGCTTGCCCTGTACCGCCATCGCCGCTTCCTTGATCGCTTCCGAATGGGTCGGATGGGCGTGGCAGGTATAGGCGATATCCTCGCTGGTTGCGCCGAATTCCATCGCCTGCGTAACCTGCGCGATCATCGTGCCGGCGAGCGACGAGATGATATGGGCGCCGAGCACGCGATCGGTTTTCGCGTCCGCGATGATCTTCACATAGCCCTCGGTATCGCGGTTGGTCTTGGCGCGGCTGTTGGCGGCGAACAGGAATTTGCCGACCTTATATTCGACGCCGCTGTCCTTCACCTCTTCCTCGGTTTTGCCGATGCTGGCAATTTCGGGATAGGTATAGACCACGCCGGGGATCAGGTCGTGATTGACGATGCCCTGCTGTCCAGCGATAAATTCGGCGGCGGCAATGCCTTCGTCCTCGGCCTTGTGCGCGAGCATCGGGCCGGGTGTCACATCACCGATCGCATAGACGCCGGACACCTTGGTCTGGAAGTCATGGCCGACCTCGATCTGGCCGCGGTCGTTGGTTTCGACACCGGAATTTTCCAGCGCCAGACCGTCAATATTCGGCTTGCGGCCGATTGCCACGAGCACGACATCGGCTTCGAGCGTTTCGCTGTCACCGCCCTTGGCCGGTTCCATGGTCAGCGTGGCTTTCTTGCCCTTGACCGTGCAGCCGGTGACCTTGGTGCCGGTGCGGATATCAAAGCCCTGTTTCTTGAACATGCGATTCGCATCCTTGCGGATATCGCCATCCATGCCGGGGAGAATCTGGTCGAGATATTCGACAACGGTCACTTTCGCGCCGAGCCGCAGCCAGACCGAACCGAGTTCCAGCCCGATCACGCCGCCACCGATGACGACCAGATGGCCCGGCACTTTCGACAGTTCGAGCGCGCCCGTGCTGTCGACCACGATCTGCTTGTCATTGTCGACTTCAATACCGGGCAACGGGGTAACCGAAGAGCCGGTCGCGATCAGGATATTTTTCGCCGTGTAGCTCTTGTCACCGACCTTGACCGTGTGCGCATCTTCAAACGCGCCACGCCCCTTGATCCAGTCGACCTTGTTCTTCTTGAACAGAAAGGCGATGCCGCCGGTCAGTTCCTCGACCGCCTTCAATTTCTCGGCCAGCATCTGCTTCAGGTCAAGCTTCGCGCCGGTCAGTTTGACGCCGAATTTCTCCAGCGCGCCGCTATGGGCTTCGTGATAAAGTTCCGACGCGTGCAGCATTGCCTTGGACGGGATGCAACCGACGTTGAGGCAGGTGCCGCCAAGCGTCTCGCGGCTCTCGATACAGCCGGTCTTCAGACCGAGTTGCGCCGCACGGATTGCAGCAACATAGCCGCCTGGGCCGGAGCCGATTATCAGAAGATCATAGTCGAAATTGTCGGTCATATTCTATCTCTCACTCCGTCATCGCCAACCTCTGTCAGCATGACGGATATTGGGTTGTCTGCTTACAAATCAATCAAAAGCCGCGCCGGATCCTCGATCGCTTCCTTCATCCGGACCAGGAAGGTCACCGCTTCCCGGCCGTCGATCAGACGGTGGTCATAGCTGAGCGCCAGATACATCATCGGACGGACGACGATCTCCCCATCGACGACGACAGCGCGATCCTCGATCCGGTGCAGGCCGAGCACCGCCGACTGCGGCGGGTTGATGATCGGCGTCGACATCAGGGAACCGAACACGCCGCCATTGGAAATGGTGAAGGTACCGCCCTGCATGTCCGCCATCGTCAACGTGCCGTCCTTGGCGCGCTTGCCGAAATCACCAATGCTATTCTCGACATCGGCAAAGCTCATCGCTTCGGCGTTACGGATGACCGGAACGACCAGACCGTTGGGCGCACTGACCGCGACCGAAATATCGGCATAATCGTGATAGACGATTTCCTCGCCATCAATCTGCGCGTTGACCGAAGGCACGTCTTTCAGCGCCATGCAGGCCGCCTTGACGAAAAAGCCCATGAAGCCGAGCTTGATGCCGTGTTTCTTGGCGAACAGCTCTTTATATTTGCTGCGCGTTTCGATCACCGCAGTCATGTCGACATCGTTGAACGTGGTCAGCAAAGCCGCCGTATCCTGCGCCTCTTTCAGCCGCCGCGCGACGGTCTGGCGCAGGCGGGTCATGCGGACGCGCTCTTCGTTGCGGTTGCCGGTCGAGGAGGTCGCCGGTGGCGTCTGCGCGCCCTTGGCTTCGCCTTTTTCGGCCAGCGGGGCCTGCTGGTTGCTCTGGGCACCGGATTTCACATATTGTTCGACATCCGCCTTGGTCAGCCGGCCATCCTTGCCGCTGCCGCTGATCTGGCTGGGATCCACACCATGTTCAAGCACCAGCCGGCGGACCGACGGTGACAGGGTGATCGTGGCATCGGGCTCGTCGGCCTTGCTTTCCGCCTTGGCCGGAGCCGGAGCAGATTTGGCAGCGATCGCCGCGCCGCTTCCTGCCTCGATCGTCGCGATGACCGCGCCGACTTCGACCGTATCGCCAACCGCAACCTGATGCGCGCCCATCACACCGGCTTGCGGCGCGGGCACTTCCAGCGCCACCTTGTCGGTTTCCAGGCTGGCAATCGGCTCATCGGCGGCGACCGCATCGCCGGGCTGCTTGAGCCATTCGCCCAAAGTTGCTTCGGTGATCGATTCGCCCAGTACCGGGACTTTTACTTCTATTGCCATAATTTCATCTCTGCTTTCGTAGCTTGTCAGGTTCCTGCCAGGACAGGAGAACTGCGCTTATTCTATTCTACTTCGTGACCCAGTGCCTCGGCGATCAGCTGCGCCTGCTGCTGCTTGTGGCGGCTTGCCAGTCCGGTTGCCGGTGAGGCGGCAGCGGCGCGTCCGGCATAGACCGGTTCGCTTGGCCCGACATCCGCCAGCGCCAGAGCTTTCTCCAGATAACGGCGGACAAAATGCCAGCTGCCATTATTCTTCGGCTCTTCCTGTGCCCAGACCATCGTCTCGAGATTCTTCATCCGCTTGAGGCGGACCACCAGAGGTTCGCCCGGGAACGGATAAAGCTGTTCGATCCGGATGATCGCGGTATTCTTGTCACCCGCCGCATCGCGCGCCTCGATCAGGTCATAGGCAACCTTGCCGGAGCAGAGCACCACACGCTTCACGTCCTTGTCGGCCGGCGGATTGGTGTCGGACAATATTCGCATGAAATGATGGTCGCCCTGGAAATCCTCGGCGTTCGATACCGCGAGCTTGTGCCGCAACAGCGACTTCGGCGTCATGATGATCAAAGGTTTGCGGAACGACCGCAGCATTTGCCGGCGCAGCACGTGGAAATAATTGGCCGGGGTGGTGATATTGGCGACCTGGATATTATCCTGCGCGCAAAGCTGCAGGAACCGTTCCAGCCGGGCCGAACTATGTTCCGGGCCCTGGCCTTCATAGCCATGGGGAAGCAGCATCACCAAGCCGTTGGCCCGCAGCCATTTGGCTTCGCCCGAGGCAATGAACTGGTCGATCATGATCTGCGCGCCATTGGCGAAATCGCCAAATTGCGCTTCCCACAATACCAGTGTTTTCGGATCGGCACCGGCATAGCCATATTCGAAGCCGAGCACGCCATATTCGGAAAGCGGACTGTCGAGCACTTCAAACCGGCCATGGCGAACCGTGCTCAGAGGCACATATTTTTCTTCCGTGTCCTGATCGACCCATACGGCGTGGCGCTGGGAAAATGTCCCGCGTCCGCTGTCCTGGCCGGACAGGCGGACATTATAGCCTTCCGAGACCAGCGCGCCATAAGCCAGCGCTTCGCCGGTTGCCCAGTCGAAATTCTCGCCGCTCTTGAACATCGTCGCCTTGGCTTCGAGCACCCGGCCCAATGTCTTGTGGATCCGAAGGCCTTCGGGGACCGTAGTCAGTGTCCGCCCCAGACTGTCGAACAATTTTGTGTCAATCGCGGTGTCGACATTGCGACGTGCGGTTTCCGGATCGGCCGGAATATGCAGCCCCTGCCAGCGACCGCCAAACCAGTCGGCCTTGTCGGCTTTATAGGTTGCCGCCGCCTGAAATTCGGTTTCGAGATGATCGGCAAAGGCGCCACGCGTATCATCCGCCCATTTCGCGTCGATCACGCCTTCGGCAACCAGCCGCTCTTCGTACAGCTTGCTGACCTTGGGATGTTTCTTGATCGCGGCATACATAATTGGCTGGGTAAAGCTCGGTTCGTCGCCTTCATTGTGACCAAAGCGGCGATAGCACCACATGTCGATCACGATATCCCGGCCAAAGCGCTGGCGGAATTCGATCGCGATCTTGCAGGCGAAGGTCACCGCTTCGGGATCGTCGCCGTTGACGTGGAATATCGGTGCTTGAACACCCTTGGCGACATCCGAAGGATAAGGCGAGGAGCGCGCGAATTGCGGGCTGGTGGTAAAGCCGATCTGGTTGTTGATCACGAAATGGATGCAACCGCCCGTGTTGTAACCGCGGATGCCGGAGAAGCCGAGGCATTCCCAGACGATACCCTGGCCGGCAAAGGCGGCGTCGCCGTGGATCAGCACCGGCAACACCTGATCATGTTTTTCAAGATCGTCGCGCGCTACCTGTTGCGCGCGGACCTTGCCAAGCACCACCGGATCCACCGCTTCGAGATGCGACGGATTGGGCACCAGGCTCATATGGACATTGATGCCGTCAAATTCGCGGTCGGTGCTGGTGCCGAGATGATATTTCACATCGCCAGAGCCGCCGACATCGTCAGGATTGGCCGAGCCGCCGTGGAATTCGTGGAAGATAACCTTATAGGGCTTGGCCATCACATTGGCGAGAATGTTCAGGCGGCCGCGATGGGCCATGCCATAGACAATGTCGCGGACGCCGGACTGGCCGCCATATTTGATGACATTTTCCAGCGCCGGCAGCATCGATTCACCGCCATCCAGACCAAAACGCTTGGTCCCGACATATTTCTTGCCGAGGAAATTTTCATATTCCTCGCCTTCGATGACCTTGTTGAGAATCGCCTTCTTGCCTTCCGGCGTGAAGTGGATTTCAGCATCCTTGCCTTCCATCCGGTCCTGCAAGAAGCGCCGTTCCTCGATATCGGCGATATGCATATATTCGAGGCCGACCGGGCCACAATAATTGGCCCGCAACACCGCTTCGATCTCGCGGACGGTCGCTGTCTGGAAGCCGAGCACGCCGCCCAGAAAAATCGGCTTGTCCATCGATTCTGCGGTAAAGCCGTGAAATTCGGGAGTCAGATCAGCCGGTTCCTCAAGCTTGGACAGGCCCAGAGGATCAAGATTGGCGCCCAGATGCCCGCGCACCCGATAGGTACGGATCAACATCATCGCCCGAATTGAATTTTCCGCCGCCCGCGCAACTTCAGCGTCAGACATCGACTTGCCGGACTTCTCGGCGGCTGCCTTGATCTCGACACCCATTTGCGTGGGATCGAGCGCGCTGTTCAGCTCGTCGGCATCATCAATCGGCCAGTGCTTCCGCTGCCAGCTCGGGCCGGCTTCTTTTTCGGATTGGAGAAACTCTTGACCTTCAAAACCCATGATCATTTCCTTGGGGGAGGGTGGCCCTCTGCACTGGCAGAGGGCCCAGTAATCTAGACCAGCTCTTTCAGCATCGCGTCCAATGTCGTGCCCAGTTCGCTTGGCGAAGGCGACACGCGGATACCCGCCGCTTCCATCGCCGCGATCTTGTCTTCCGCGCCGCCCTTGCCGCCGGAAACAATCGCGCCAGCGTGGCCCATGCGGCGTCCCGGAGGAGCCGTGAGGCCAGCGATGAAGCCCACTGTAGGCTTCGAACGGCCCTTCTTCGCTTCATCCGCCAGGAATTGCGCCGCTTCTTCTTCCGCGCTGCCGCCGATTTCACCGATCATGATGATCGACTTGGTTTCGTCGTCGGCAAGGAACAGTTCGAGCACGTCGATGAAGTTGGTGCCGTTGACCGGATCACCGCCGATACCGACGGCCGTGGTCTGGCCGAGGCCTACCGCTGTGGTCTGATGCACGGCTTCATAGGTGAGCGTACCGGAACGCGAGACCACGCCGACCGAACCCTTCATGAAGATGCTGCCGGGCATGATGCCGATCTTGCATTCGCCGGGAGTCAGTACGCCGGGGCAGTTGGGACCGATCAGGCGCGACTTGCTGCCTTGCAGCGCGCGTTTTACGCGAACCATGTCGAGAACGGGAACGCCCTCGGTAATCGCAACGATCAGTTCGATCTCGGCGTCAATCGCTTCGAGGATCGAATCCGCTGCAAATGGCGGTGGAACATAAACAACGCTGGCAGTCGCGCCAGTTGCGTCTTTCGCTTCGGCCACGGTGTTATAATTGGGCAGACCGATATGGGTGGTGCCGCCCTTGCCCGGCGTAACGCCGGCAACCATCTGCGTGCCATAAGCTAAAGCCTGTTCCGTGTGGAACGTACCGGTATTGCCGGTCATGCCCTGGGTGATGACCTTGGTATTCTTGTCGATTAAAATGCTCATTTAACTTAGTTCCTCGTCATTCCAGCGAAAGCTGGAAACCCTGTCCCAGCGCGCTGTGTTGTCGCAAGAAATCCCGATTGTTTCGCCGGGATGACGGTTGCGCTTATGCCAGTGAGCTATCCAACGCCTTACAAGCCGCCAGCAATTCCTTCACCGCATCGACCGACACGTTGAAATTGCCCTGTGCTTCTTCGCTCAGTTCGATTTCGATGATCTTCTCGACGCCGTTTTTGCCGATGATGACCGGTACGCCGACATAAAGATCGTCAACGCCATATTGGCCAGTCAGATGGGCAGCAGCAGGAAGCACGCGGCGCTTATCTTTCAGGAAGCTTTCCGCCATCATGATCGCGCTGGTTGCCGGCGCATAATAAGCCGAACCATTACCGAGCAGGCCGACAATTTCTCCGCCGCCCTTGCGGGTGCGGTCGACGATCGCGTCGATTTTTTCCTGTGTGGTCCAGCCCATTTTGATCAGATCGGGGATCGGGATACCGGCAACCGTCGAATAAGCCGGAACCGGAACCATCGTATCGCCGTGACCGCCGAGAACGAAGGCGGTGACATCTTCAACCGAAACGTTGAATTCGTCAGCGAGGAAATGACGGAAGCGGGCGCTGTCCAAAACGCCTGCCATGCCGACTACCATATTGTGCGGCAGTCCGGAAAATTCGCGCAAGGCCCAGACCATCGCGTCGAGCGGGTTGGTGATGCAGATAACAAAAGCGTCCGGTGCATTGGCGGCAATGCCTTCGCCGACCGCCTTCATCACTTTCAGGTTGATGCCGATCAGGTCATCGCGGCTCATGCCGGGCTTGCGCGCGATACCTGCGGTCACGATGATCACATCGGCGCCGGCAATATCGGCATAGTCGTTGGTGCCCTTGAGATTGGAGTCGAACCCGTCGACCGGAGCTGCCTGGCTGAGGTCGAGCGCCTTGCCCGCTGGCATGCCTTCGGCGATATCAAACAGGACAACATCGCCCATTTCCTTGGAAGCTGCGAGGTGGGCGAGCGTGCCGCCGATCATGCCTGCGCCGATCAGCGCAATCTTGTTACGGGCCATATTGGAAAATTCTCCTGATAGAATAGAGTCGGAAAAGGATATTAACGACCGGATTAGGCCGCAATTAAGACAAATTCAACCGCATATAGCAGCATTTTACCCTCTATCTTTGCAATTGGTTCGCAGTAGCAATAATGACGGCTTGATTCCTGAAAAAATGCCGTCGCCCCTGCGCAGGCAGGGGCCTGATCCAATCTGCAGAGTCGCCCCACAGATTGGTTTGGGTACAAGCCTTCGCAGGCATGCCGACGAACCGGAAAACATGCTTCCAAATCTTCCAATCTTTTGCGTTGCAAAGCGAAATTGAAATGGCATGGTGCAAAGAAAAAGAGGATGCAACATGCTGACAAAAGGCGACGACTATCCGCTGCACCAGACACCGGAGCCGATGGCGCTATCGGGCGGCAACCGCAATTTCTACGACCGCTATTTCTTCAACGGCTATTCGCCCGACGGCAATATCTTCTTCGCCGCCGCGCTCGGTGTCTACCCGCAGCTCGATATCATGGACGCCGCCTTCTGTGTCTCGATCGACGGCAAGCAACATAATCTGCGCGCCTCGAAGAGAATGTCCAGCGAACGACTCGACCTCACCGTCGGACCGATCACCGTCACCATCGTCGAACCGCTTCAGCAGCTCGGCCTGACCGTCACCGGCAACGACAGCGCGATCAGCGCCGACATCCGCTTCACCGCCCGCCACCAGCCGATCGAGGAACCCCGTTTCATCCGCCGCGAAGGCCCGCGTCTGATGATGGACTATACCAGAATGACGCAAAACGGCGACTGGTCGGGCATCATCAGCGTCGATGGTCAGGACATAGATATCGCCAATTGCCGCGGCACCCGCGACCGCAGCTGGGGGATCAGGCCGATTGGCGCCTCGGAGTCACAGCCGCCGCCAGCCGGGGCTTTCCCGCAATTCTGGTGGCTCTGGACTCCGCTCAATTTTGATGACCATGCCTGCTTCTTCCACAGCAACGACGACGGCGACGGCCTGCCGTGGAACCGGCGCGGCGTGGTCGACGCGTTCTCCGGCAGCGCAACCGAGTTCGAACCGAAGACCATCGACCTCAGCTATCACAGCGGTTCCCGCCGGATCAAACAGGTCCGGCTCGAAACCGGCAACGGATCGCTCTCCATCACACCCCGCACCGGCGATGCCGCCCGGACATTCTATATGTCCGGTCTCGGCTATCTCCATCCGGTCTGGGGTCACGGGATGGATCATGGCGATCTCGAAGTCACCCATGATGTCATCACCCTCGATCCCGCTCCCGCGATCGACATGACCACCATCCATATCCAGGCACTGAGCGACACCGTGCTCACCGTCGATGCCGCGGAACATCGCGGCGTTGGCGTGGTCGAGCAACTGTTCATCGGCCCCCACGCGACCAGCGGTCTGACCGGCCTGATGGACCCCGCAGCATGAGCGGCCGCTTCCCCGTGCGACCGGAAGAATTCGAAACCGCATTCATCGAGCAAGTGTTCGGCGCGGCTTCCGGGTCACTCACATCCCTTACCCACGAACCGGTCGGCACCGGCCAGGTCTGCGACAGCTACCGCTTTACCTGCGACTGGTCAGGCGGCAGCCACCCCACGACCTTCATCGCAAAATGTCCCAGCGCCGATCCGGTTAGCCGGGGCGCCGCTGCGATCTTCCATCTCTATGATATGGAGGTCGGCTGGTATCGGGATGTAGCGGACCATTGCAACGCGCTCTGCCCCCAATCCTATCACGCCGACATTGCCGAAAATGAGCAGGAATTCGTGCTCCTGCTCGAGGACATGGCACCCGCGTCGCAGGGTGATCAATTGGCAGGAGCATCGCTGCTTCAGGTCGAATCATCACTGGCCGAAGCCGCTGCGCTTCACAGTTTCACGCCGGCAGCCGGCTTCGAAAATCTGCCATGGCTCCATCATGGCGAGGGCAATGCCCAGTTTCTGGAGAATAGTCTGTCCGCCGGTTACCCGCTGTTTCGCGAGCGGTTCTCCGCTTTGCTGTCACCGGATATACTGGACCTCGGCCAGCGGCTGGTCGACCGGATCGGCAGCTATATCGCCCATCCCCCGAAGCAGCAGGCGATCACCCACGGCGACATGCGGCTCGACAATATTTTGTTTCACGATGGTGGCCGGATAGCAGCTCTGGTCGACTGGCAAACCTGCTCCCTTGGCAATCCGGCCAATGACGTCGCTTATCTCATCGGGACCAGCTTTGCCGATCCGGCCGTCCGGCGCGAGCATGAAGAAAGCCTGGTTCGGGCCTATCTAGCTCTCCGATTCGATGGGCCTGATTTTGATCAATTCTGGACCGACTATCGCCGCCACGCCTTTTCCGGATTCATCATGGCGATCAATGCGTCGCTCCACGTCCAGCAAACCGAACGCGGCGACCGGATGTTCGCCGCGATGGCGGAACGACCGGCTCAAATGGCAATCGATCTGGACAGTTTAAGCCTGCTCTAGACGGCGGCTCCATGTCCCAACGCAAGATAATCATCCGATTGCATTTCAATCAATCGAGATGCCGTCCGTTCAAATTCAAAACTGCCGTCACCAGCCGGGTATAGCGCATCGGGTTCCGCATCGGCGCTGGCCAACAGCTTCACCCGATATTCGTAGAGCGCGTCGATCAGCGTGACAAAGCGCGCGGCCTCGTTGCGATTTTCCTTGGAGAGCACCGGAATGCCGACGATGATAACGCTATGATAATGGCGCGCGATCGCCAGATAATCCTGCGCGCCGCGCGCTTCCGCGCATAGCCGTTTGAACGAGAACACCCCGACGCCCTTGAGAGACTTCGGCACGGTCAGCATCCGGCCGCCCTGTACCTCTATCTCTGCCGACGGAACATGGTCACGATCCTCCGGCGGATAGTCGGTCAGGCGGAAAAAGGCTTCGCTCAGCGCCTTTGTTGCAGCCTCGCCATTGGGCACATGCCAGAGATCAACGTCCCCCAGCCGCTCGCGCCGGTAATCGGTCGGCCCATTGAGCGAAATCACGTCGAGCCTCGTCTTGAGCAGTTCGATAAACGGCAGGAAATGCTCGCGGTTGAGCCCATCCTTATACAGATCATCGGGCGGCCGGTTGGACGTGGTGACGATCGTCACCCCCGCTTCGACCAGCCCGGTAAACAGTCGCGACATGATCATCGCATCGGCACTGTTGTTCACCACCATTTCGTCAAAGGCGAGGAACCGCGCTTCGCCGGCCAGTGCCTTGGCCACCGGAATCACCGGATCGCCTTGCTCCTTCTTGCGTTCGACATTGAGCCGGGCGTGAACGTCGAGCATGAACTCATGAAAATGGGCGCGTTTCTTCCGGCGAATGTCGAGATTATTGTAAAACAGGTCCATCAGCATAGACTTGCCGCGTCCGACGCCACCCCACATGTAAATGCCCTTGGGCGCAGCAGGTTTCTTGCCAAAGGCACGCCATAAAATGCTGCCTCGTGGCGGCACAGCTTCCAGTTCCTTTTGCAGCCGGGCAAGCTGTTTTGCACAATCATCCTGATCGGCATCATGCTGGAGTTCGCCGTGCGCAATCAGGGCCTGATAGCGCTGGTAGAATGCGCTCATTGCAAATCTGTTTTCTGGCGAGGCGCCTTTTTCACGATGGCGGTAAACGAGGCCATATTATCCTGACCGTCTTCGCCCTGCACAACCAGTCCGCGCATGAACAGAAAGCGGCCGGTTTCGCGGGTAATCTCCACTTGTGCCTCGAGCGGCTCGTCCATCCGCGCAGAACCGAGGAAATGCGTCTGCAATTCCAGCGTTACGGCATAACCGGACGGGCCGAGTTGAAGCACCCGCATCGCGGCGAACAGCGAACAGTCGATAAAGCCCATCATCGTCCCGCCATGGACGGCATCGCCAAGATTGCGGTGTTTGCGCTCGGGGAACATGCGCACCCGGGCGATATTATCGTCCACTCCGTCGCCACCCCGGCGGACGACCATTTTCCCCAAGAAACTATTATAGCAATCCGGATCGTTCAGCTGCCATATATTCCAGCCCGGATGCTCGGGATCGGGACCGCTGATGTCAAAATTGCGCTCGGCTTCAGTCATGAATTGGCGCTCGCGTCCGAATCAGATTTCGCGCGAGGCGGTCATCTTCTTGATCTCGGCAATCGCCTTGGCAGGGGACAGACCCTTGGGACAGGCGTTGGCGCAGTTCATGATCGTGTGGCAACGATAGAGCCGGAACGGATCTTCCAGCTCGTCGAGCCGTTCACCGGTCATTTCATCGCGACTGTCGGCGAGCCAGCGATAGGCCTGCAACAGGATGGCGGGACCGAGGAACTTGTCGCTGTTCCACCAATAGCTCGGGCAGCTGGTCTGGCAGCAAGCACAGAGAATGCACTCGTACAGTCCGTCCAGCTTGCCACGGTCTTCCGGCGACTGCAGCCGTTCCTTGCCTGACGGCGTCGGTGTCACGGTTTTCAGCCAGGGTTCGATCGAGGCATATTGCGCGTAAAAATGGGTGAAATCAGGAACCAGATCCTTGATCACTTCCATATGCGGCAGCGGGGTGATGGTGACCTTGTTGCCGCAATCTTCGATCGCGGTAGTGCAGGCCAGACCATTTTTGCCGTTGATATTCATTGCGCAGGATCCGCAAATGCCTTCGCGGCAGGAGCGGCGGAAGGTCAGCGTAGCATCCTGCTCCGACTTCATCTTGATCAGCGCGTCGAGCACCATCGGCCCGCATTCATCCGTATCGATTTCAAATGTGTCGTAGCGCGGATTCTCGCCCTTGTCTGGATCATAGCGATAGACTTTAAACGGCCGCTTTTTCCCGCCGGTCAGGGCCTTGTGCAACTCACCGGTTTTACGGATCTTGCTATTCTTGGGGAGCGTAAAAGTAGCCATGTCTATCGGATTCCCTTGTTCTGCGGAACCGCATAACCAAGAAGTGCCACTATCTCAACCGTTTTGCACTGCAAAAACAGCGGTTCCCCTATCAAATCGTACAATCACTTATGCCGTTCAAAAAAGGCGACCATGTCATCCAGCACCGAAGCCTTGTGCCGAAATGGCTTGGCCAGCGCCATCATGATCTCGAGATGGTCGACATCGGGATATTCGACATATTCGGCATCGCCGCCCGCTTCGAGGATCTTGTCGCGCAAGATCCTGCTGTTTCGCGGCCTGACCTGGGTGTCGTTGGTACCGGTGGATAGCCACAGCGGCGGCGCATCTGAGCGGACGAAATTGACCGGCTGGGTCATTTCGGGCGCATGATAGTCGCCAAAGCTCTGCTTGGTGGTTTCAGAATCAAACGGATAGAAATCATAAGGCCCGGCCAGCGCCGCCACGCCTCTGATCAGGTCCGGCGACTTGCCTTCGCGCCCCAGCCATTGCCGGTCGAGCGCCAGCATCATCGCATTATAGGCACCGGCGGATTGCCCGGACAGGAATATCCGGTTCGCGTCACCGCCATGTTCGCCGATATGATCATCTACCCAGGCCAGCGCCTTGGCGCTGTCTTCGAGAAAACCGGGAAAGCGGGTATCAGGGAACAGCCGGTAGTCGGGCAGCACCACCATATAGCCACGATTGGCCAGCGCGCGACCGGTGAAGGCATATTGATCCTTCGCTCCGTCACGCCAGCCACCGCCATAGATGAAGACAATGACGGGAAGCGGCCCTGTCGCAGCGGTTTTTGGTGCCCAGATATTGAGTCCGAGACCCAGCGCCTCGTCGTAAATTTTGTCCTGCACCAACAGCCTGGCATCGCTGTCGCACGGCATGACATTATTGACCATATCCAGCTGCTTCGGACCCGGCTGCGAAAAAAACCAGAACGCGAAGCCGCCGCACGCCAGCAGCAACACACCGATAATGACAAGCCATTTCATGGATCGATACTTAGCCAGCCCCTCATGCGCTGGCAATGGCGCTCCCGTCGTCATCCGGTTGCGCCAATCTGTAATGTCGCGTCGTAAGGCAATCAGATTTCAAGCGTTTCTACACGGTTCTCCAGAATCGCCTCCACTACGCGATAGGTGGTCTCATTATCGACGTCGACAGCTTGTGTGCCATCGCTAAGCGGCACGCGCCGCAAGGTGATTCCGAAACGCTTTGAGATTCGACGGAAGGCCTGGTCAACATCAATCAGACCCGAGCGCATTATCAGGATATTGAGCAGCCCAAACGCGGTCACCAGACGCCGGGGGTTGTTCATGAACTGCCCGCCTTCGCGAAATATTTCTACAGCATTCAGCGCCTGCCTGTCGGCGATCCCGTACAGATTACAATTGGCATAGCCGTGATCACGGAATTCGTAATAAGACCGCTGGGCCTGAGGATGAACGCCCCGGATATCGTCTTTATTGGCGAGCGCAGCGACCGCATCCGCTCCCTCGTTCATCACCTTTATCGCCCGGTCAATGCTATCATGCCGGATCAGCACATTGTCAGCCGTTGTAACGATGAACGGCGCGGTTCCCTTTGCGCACCCCAGCAAAACGCTCTCTGCAATATTCCGGTCCGAAGTGACGAAGTGGATCGGGAGATCTTTACGCGCGAATGTTTCGGCAACCGGACGCACGGCGCTTTCACCATCGGGTTCGATCAAAATATAAATAGCTCGGCAACCGGGATGGGAGGAGACCGATGCCAATGTACGGGAAATCAGTGCCTCGCCTACAATGGGGACCAGGCATTTGTGGCTAACGCCATGCGCTTGAGCGAGCGGATTGATAACCCCCGTTCGTTGCGCCGCAAGCAATATTACGTCGAATTTGGCAATCATCTTTTAGTTTTGAATAATACATCAAATTTTTTCAAGAGGAAATTCGGTAATAGAGAGATAGAAATAACTGGATTTTGAGATAAAGAGTAGCACAACCGCCGGATCATATATCGGAAATGTCAAAACCAGTGTCGCGTAATTTACTCACCAGATGGTCTCGCAGCGAGGATTCACTCGTTCGGGTTTTCCGCAACAGCAGCTGGCTTTTCTCGGCCAAAGGTCTGGGCGCCATTCTGAGCATTTTCTATCTCGCTATATTGACCCGGACGTTGGGCGTAGCGGGCTTTGGCGAATTCATGGTCATTGTCGGCGCGGTTCAGGTGCTGACAGCCGTGCTGAAACTGCAGACATGGCAGGCCGTCGTGCAGTTCGGCGTGCCCTTTTTGCTGGCCGGCCAGCATCGGGCATTCCGGAAATTGTCGGCGCAAAATTTCTGGATCGAATTTCTCGGCGGACTCGCTGCCTGTGCGGCGTTATGGCTGATGCTCCCCTACGGCGCGTCGCAATTTGGCTGGAGCGATCCGACCGTCAACGCGATCATGGGCTATGGCGTGATTGTGTTCCTCTCGGTCCGGTCCACTCCGATCGGCATATTGCGCGCGCAGGATCGCTTCGGCGGCAATGCTTTTGGCGATGCGATCATTCCCGTCGTCCGCTTTGCCGGAGCGTTGGTCCTGGTCGCGACCCTGCCTTCGATGACGGGATTCCTGATCGTCTGGGGCCTGTCCGAATTTATCAGTTTTGTCGTGATGTGGTTGATGGTGTGGCGACGGAAAGAGACCGATCATCCGCTGCGCAATGCCTCTGCTACCCCTGCGGAACCGCCAAGCCGAAAAGAGTTTCTGGCCTTCCTGCTATTCACCAACCTCACCTATCTGGTCAGCGTTATCCGCGAACGGCTGGTGGTGGTCATGGTAGGCTTTTTCGTCGGTCCGGCAGCGGCTGGCCTGTTCCGTCTGGCCGACCAGATCGCCAACAGCCTCAATCGACTTGCCGAAGTTTTTGCCCGTCCGTTATTTGCGGAACTATCCCGATTGTTCGCCATCGGTCAAACAAAGGAATTGCGGACCCTGTTCTGGCGATCGCTGCGGGTTTCGGCAATTAGCGGCGGCGTGCTCTTCCTTGGTCTTTTATTGCTGGGCAAGAACATCATCTCCCTCATATCGGGTCCGGACTATCTCGCCGCCTTCCCGATTTTGCTGCTGCTGGGTGCCGCGACCATCATCAGTCTGGCAGGCTTGGGCCTCGAACCGCTGCTTCAGGCAGCCGGCAGAGCCCGAAATGCGCTCGTCGCCCGGGTTGCCGGACTGGTCGCACTGGGCCTGCTTATGGCAGTATTATTACCACGCTTTGGCACATTGGGCGCTGCCTGGGTGATGCTGATCTCCGCGATACTGACAAGCATCATATTATTCATCTCGAGCCGGTCCGCGATCAGGCAGCCCCGGCAGCGCCTTCCCAAATCGCCAGCGCCATAAAAAAAGGCGACCCGAAGGCCGCCTTTTCGAATTTCGATTGGGTTCCGCTTAACGCTTGGAGAACTGGAAGCTCTTACGTGCTTTCGCCTTACCATATTTCTTACGTTCAACCTTACGGCTGTCACGGGTAAGAAAGCCTTCGGCTTTCACTGCCGACCGAAGGGCCGGTTCATATTTCGTCAGGGCTTGCGAAATGCCGTGCTTGACCGCACCAGCCTGTCCCGAAAGACCGCCACCTTTGACGGTCACGTCAACATCATATTGACCTTCGCGCTCGGTGATCGCAAAAACCTGATTGAGAACCAGACGCAGGGTCGGGCGTGCAAAATAGGTTTCCTGATCGCGGCCATTGACCGTGATCTTGCCTTTGCCAGGCTTCAGCCATACGCGGGCAACCGCATCTTTACGGCGACCGGTCGCATAAGCTCGTCCGAACTTGTCCAGCTCTTGCTCGCGCAAAGGCATGGTCGAAACGGGCGGTTCAGCAACCACGGTTTCTGCTTCGCTGTCTGCAGCAACAGGTGCATCCACAACAGCCGGGCCAGCGATATCTTTTAGATCAGCGAGATCGGTTTTTACATCAGACATTATGAGCCCACCTTATTCTTACGGTTCATCGAAGCGACGTCGAGCGCTACTGGCGCCTGGCCAGCATAAGGATGCTCGGTGCCAGCGAAAACATGCAGCGCACGCATCTGGGCGAAGCCAAGCGGGCCTTTAGGAATCATCCGCTCGACAGCTTTTTCAATGATACGCTCGGGGAAACGACCTTCGAGGATCTTTTCCGCAGTGGTGCCGCTGATGCCGCCGGGATAGCCGGAGTGCTTGTAATAGGTTTTCTGCTTGGTCTTGTTGCCGGTGAACTTCACCTTTTCGGCATTGATCACGATGACATGATCACCGCAATCGACATGCGGGGTATAGCTTGGCTTATGCTTGCCGCGCAGGATATTGGCGATAATCGAT